>Ga0315914_1000054_pt1 | contig 87052 bp, 43 predicted proteins | sample MpolenodulesMG_FD_203920 | JGI IMG/M metagenome (GOLD analysis project Ga0315914, IMG submission 203920) | Medicago polymorpha root nodule microbial communities from Los Angeles, California, United States - elongated nodules | ecosystem: Host-associated > Plants > Roots > Nodule | place: USA...
CAAACAAACAAATTATCTATCAAACTTAAAATGGTAATTGACGTCGAACAATCCAAGATATCGCACTAGTCCCTGAGGAGACGATACATAAATACTTACTTTTGATATACGTAAATATACTGCATCACTTAACTCCACCCATCATAATGTTGAGCTCGGCTTAACCATTCAGGGCATGCCTAACTTAAATCCATGATTCAGCAAACCTAGCTTAACTCCACCATTCACCATGCCTAGCTCAGCTCCACCCTTCAAAATGTGTAGCTAAGCTTGACCATTTACCATTCAAGTTATGCTTAGCCCAGCTTGACCATTTAGGGAAACTAGAAATTTACCTCTTCCTCATGTTAATGTCCAAGTGAAAGTTGTGGTCCTCGTAATAAGTGTTTCATGGCATGCCACGCGTCCTGCACAAACGAGTGATGTAGATACTCGTGCTCCAGCTCTATGTGTCATGTACGGAGGAGCTGCATAGAGAATGAACAACCAACTCCACTGGTGGGCCTGGACATCTAAAGAGAGACCCTTTAGGTTAAGAAAGTGATGACTATGAAAAATGACACATGGAAAGCAAAAGGGGATCAACTCATTCTGGCAAAAACATTGTATTTTCACCTTAGTGATTTTGGAGTGTTCTTGGAGCTCCTCCTAGGAAGATCCATTGAATAGCTTATCTATTGTAACTTGTGTTTATATACGTGAATATGATGTTATAAACATGTCTATGAAATTGGGGACCAAAATTCGGTTCATGTATGCTTACTCAAAAAAAGTTTGTGATTTTGCATGTTTTAGAAAGTTATGAAACTTTACAGATCCTTTTTATATATTTTTATAGAGGTATTTCAAAAGAATCAACTCAAAATTTGATTTTTATGTCAAGATTTTAGTTGTTTTGGTTTTTAACGCTTTAAAAATTCATAATTAATCTGTCTCTTATTAGAAAATTTTAATTTTACGTGAGAGGCCTCGACACCGTCACACTCACATGTGACCTCACCGTTCCATTTTCCGGCGCCAGTCACATGAGTGTGAGGCACCAATTTGAACCCTTCTTCCGCACACAAATTAACCACTTTGTAAAGAACTGCACACAACATAAATGGAATACTTTTTTATAATAAGGAGGAGTTTAATTTAATCAATAGTTTTGATGAAAATAAATTTATCATATACTCTTAATTGACTATTAATATCGTTATTTTTTTAATGACAAATGTTAGTGATTCGTTGTTAGATTAATTTTATTTTTTTTCATTTGTCTCAGTTGAACTCAGAACCTCCAACTTCTTATATTTTACTAGTTCAAACTAGTTGAATTATATCACCGTAATTAATTATAATTTATCTTCTCAAAGTTATAAAGTAATAGAGTAATTAATAATAATTTATCTTCTCAAAGTTTACTTTGATTAAACTTATAAGCTAGTATGCCTTTGGGGGATGAGATAAAACATGCTATCTTTGATTTAAGTAGTGAAGCCCAATATTTTTTTACAAACAATTACATATTGCCAAACTTGAACTCCAACCTGTTAGTGTTGATTCCTAAGATTGCTGGAGCTGGCTTGAACAATTTAGACCCATTGCCCTTGCTAACTTCCAATTCAAAATCATCACAAAAATTCTGATACTGTTATTGAAAAGTCTACTTGGACCATTGGGACAGGATACTCTATTAGCTTCTGGTTGGATAGATGGTTGGATAAACCTCTGGTGGATCTTCTCTATATCCCTAGTTAGTACCACCCCTCTTTGGATATGAAGGTTTCCGATTACATTTTGAATGGCAGATGGAACCTCCCTGATTACCTCATCCAGAATGCTCCTATGATAGCTCAGAAAATCATGAATATGCCTTTGCCTTTAGAGTTTACCCCTGACAAGCGAAATTGGACCCAAGCTGCTGATGGTGAGCTTACAAACAAGCTTGATTATTCTTTGTTGAATGGCTCTGGCACTCCGGCCCCGTGGTGCAAGCTTATTTGGTATTAGTTTGTTCCCCCTTCTAGAGCGTTCATTTTTTGGCGTATAGCTCATAATAAAATGCCTACTGATGAGAATTTACGAAAACCCAGCTGCTGCTTCTGCAATGTCCAATGTGAATCCACTTACCATTTATTTTTTCAGTGTCCTGAAACAAAGAAAGTTTGGAACTGGTTGAATATTGGCATTGATCAGCTCATTGACTCATCCGGATGGTTAAATCTGATTACAGGTTGTGTTGGTAGATGGAGCAAGCTTTCTTAGGAGGTAATTATATCTGCTATCCTTCATATTTTATGGGGCATATGGATTGAGAGAAACAACAGATATTTTCAAGTTGTGGAAACTCCTTTGCTAGCATTATTCATAAGATCATTGTTGAAATTCACATCAGCTACTCTCAGATGCCTGGAGTTGGAAATAACTCCATAACAGATTTTAAAATTTCTCAGTTGTTTAATCTTTCTATTAGAGTAGCGAGAGTTGTTTACTCTGCTGAGATTTTTTGGGTTCCTCCTGCCAATAATGCTGTTGTTAAAATTAACATTGATGGATCCGCTATGGGCAACCCTGCCAGCGCTGCAATTGGTGCGGTCTTCAAGGGTCCGGACTCCGAATTTTTGGGAGGTTTCTCTCATAATATCGGTCATGCTTCTTCTTAAGGGCAGTTTGCCGGTTCCTTGGACTGTCAGAACCAGATGGAATAATTGTTTGACAAAAGTTAGAAACATTTCTTGTATATGCACACACATACATAGGGAAGGCAAACAAGTTGCCAATGCTTTGGCTACTCAGGGACAAAGCTTATCTCCTTTTGCCTCACAGTGGTGGGATTTCCCACCTAGTTTTATTTTATCACTTTTAACTAGAGATATGACTGGACAGCCTTTTCAAAGGCTTGTTTTTGGAAAAATTTGTATATGGTTCAGGCCTTTCCTAATGTTTAATTCATCTCTTGCTTGATAAAAAATAAATTAATTATCTTTAATCTTTGAGCTTATTATAAAGGTCATGTTAACCGGTGCCTCCGAACATTGGTTAAGGATACCAAAAAGGAAGTTATTACTAAAAAATGAAACTTTTTCGACTTTTTATAGATTGATTACACAATTTTCAAAGCAATAACTACTATATAATTTTCTTTTTTAGTATCCTTAACTAGTGCTTCGAGGGCAACGCTTAGCATTTGTCACATATATAACTTAGCCTAAATGTCAAAGCAACATCATCTACAAATCTAGATATTAGACAATAATTAAGGTTTTGGAATGTAAAAGTTGAGCAATTCAATAGAATGTTACTCTGACTTCCGAGTCTTACTATTGCTAGCTGGCATGACATAAAATTTTACTAATTTTAATAAGAAATGAAGATTTGGTGGAGAGTCTATACTCTGTAAATGACAATATTAGAAAGAGTTGAAGTAGCATCTATCATAAAAAAAATTGTAGGAATTTGGCTTAGGTTATTTGGGTATGTAGAGAGAAGATCCGTAAATTTTGTAGTAAGGAGAGTTGAACGGACGGAGAGGAGTCAAATCACTAGAGGCGGAGGAAAACCCAAAAAAACCATAAGAAAAACAATTAAGAAAAATCTAAGAGATAAATGAGTTGAACAGAAGTATGATATAGATAGAATATTAAGGCAGCATTTGATCATGTAAACGACCTACTTAGTGGGATAACTCTTGGGTGTTGTTGTAATGGACTAATGGTCCCTTACCGAATAAAGCATATGATACATGGATTTGTTGTACTGCATTACGCAGTTACACAAGAGATAATTTCGGTCGTTAATTTAAGATCGGACAACTAAGATTATACATTTACCAAATACACATTGAATAATCTTTGCGACTGATTTAGATAGGACAGTTGAGATCCGTAACTGCATTACAACAAGGAATCTGATTTCAGGATACATCCAATATCCTTGCTGCAAATTTAGCAACTATTTTCATTTCTATGTCCAATCTTAATCCTTCTTTTTTTCTCTAAGTTTTAAGGGTTATAATAAAAATAAACTTTATTGAAACTATAGGTTTTATATTTAATCTTCATTGAATCTGAAAGAAACAAGTATTGCTTCATCCCATTTGCCAGCATCAGAAGTTGAAACTTTGATCATTATTTTCAAGAAAAGCCGCCTTTCAAACATGTCACACAAATATATTTTATTGATAGTGTGAAACACTTAAGACAATACAAGGCTCCACAAGTTTACCTAAACTCATTCTATCACAAAGGAACCACTTCAACACTATAATTAAAGTGGAGAGTTTATTTTTTAATGATCTTAACTGAAATACTCCAAAGTGCACCGAACCCTGCATATGCGGGAGCTTTAGTGCATCGGGCTGCCCTGCCCTTAACTGAAATACTCTCTTGTTTTTTCTTTTATAGCCTTTTAGTACAATATTCTAAGAGTTGAGTAAACCCATTTTATATGTCGGCATTTCTCTGTTACTTTCATTATGTGCTTCATAATCACCACTTGATTCATCAGAAAACTGAAATGAGTTTGAGCCACTTGAACAGATGCTTTTAATGGGAGGGGATGGTGGCTGCCTCACAGTCATATGCCTCATCTGACTTATGTATTCATTGCTTTCTGTGGATTCTGAAATAGTGCTTAGTAATTCACCATGCTGAAAGGGTTCATTCTCATCATTTTCATCAAATTCTGATTCACTATAGGATGAATCTGATCTTGCTGGGGAGTAATCTCCTGTTCCAATGTCACATGTGTTGCCTTCCAATATGTCCGTCAAAGCATTAACAACCTGTTGTGATCATAGAAAAGTAATACTTAAAAATCCTGTCGTACTTTGTTCATCATGAATATCATATGTAAGGAAAAGATAATATATCTTTGTACAACTACTAGTTGATTTGCTTTAGGACAGGTACTACGTGTAGTTCACAGTGAACCAATACTTCAAAATTACTCGAAAACTCTAATGATGATCAACATCTCTCCACAGAAGAACAAGCTCATGATCTTCCTTGTTATATGATTGAGATAATGACCTAATCAATGCCGGTTCAACAAAAACAAGGCAAAATGAATAAGAGTTGAGTTTCGAGGTATGCATATTTGTTCTTGTTGAACTAGCACCAATTAAGTTACCATCTCAGCCGGGAGGACAAGGAGAACCGTGAACTTCCACTTTTAGAAGGAGATGACAATCGTCATTGGAATTTCAAACGATTTTCAAGTACCATTCCACCATGGACCACCTGTTAAAGTGATCAACCCTATAATTTTCCTAATGTCCATCTGTTTCCGTACAATCTAGAAACAATGAATGCTACGGATGTATGGAGTAGTACTAACACATTCTTTTTAGGTCCCAGATTTCTCGTAGTCGAGGAATCATACATTCATGCAATCAACATATTAGACTCCGTTGCATGCATTGAGATCGGGTGACTCTAATTTATGTTTGGTAAAAGAAATTTAAAATCTGCATGTTTGTGAGTCATCCCATCAAAATGAGATACTTTGGATGTATGTTTACTTGGCTATACAATTAAGTCATTAACATTTGTTTACTTACCGCAGCCATACTTAGTCTTTTCTTAGGGTCCCTGCTTAGACATTTCTCAGCTAGTCTTACCATCCAAAATAATTGATGGTAATCATGAGTATCAATGATCCTTTCATCAATTAGATCTGGATAATTTCTCTCTCTTAAAAGTGGCCTTGCCTGCAAAAAAAATTAAATATACAAAGTAAGAATAATGTTGCACTTAGAAATTTGTTGTTTTGACACGTGGACACCGGTAATATGTGTTGATGTCCAACACATGTCAAACATTGGACACACCTTCAGTTTACAGGTAAATTATAAATTCATATGGTATTAAGATTGTTTGTTACCCATCCAACAAGGCTTCTTCCTCCAAGTCTTTTGTCTGTAGTTCTCATTCCAGTGATAAGCTGTAATAGGACCACTCCAAAAGAATATACATCTGTTCTACTTGACACCTTGCCATATTCGGCATATTCTGGTGCTAAATAGCCCCAGGTACCAACAACTTCAGTTGAGTGTGTTAAGTCTTTGTTGTGAGTTCGTGCTAGTCCAAAATCTCCAATCTAATAATTTCATCGCGAAATAAAAGTATTAGTCTTGACAAAATTCAACTGTTCTTTGTTTGGATGTTTTCATTCTGAAAGTAATCTTGATATAAAACTTGGTGTAAATTTTCTACTTAATGCAGAAGTTACTTTTTATCACTTGTAGTCAAACAGAGGTTCGCACGAAAAATTAACTTTAATTGATAATAACCAAACACACAATTAGTAGTATATATTCAAAAGTTGATGTATTACCAATGGTTGAAGATCATGTGTTACAAGGATATTGTTTGGTCTGACATCTCTGTGTATTATGTTATTTTTGTGCAAGTATAGTAAGCCTCTGGCAGCTCCAATAGCTACTTTGATCCTATCTTCCCAAGTAAGAGGTGATCTAGAGTGTTCTGCATCAATAATGTAGAAGTAAGTCTCTGATATTCTTTGTCGAGAAGATGTTCTACAGTAGACCACTTTGATATGTGGTCCATCGTGGACCGATACTTGAAATCGTTTGAAACTCCAAAGACGAGAGTCATTGGCTTTTGGAAGCAGAAGCTCACAGTTCTCTTTGTTATCTCGATCCATGTCAGTTTGATAATTATAAGGAAAAATGAATATGTGTGTTTAAAAACTTAACTCATATTCATTTTTTCTTGCTTTGGTCAAACTGATGCAGATCAGGTCAGCGTCTCGGCTGTAAGGACAAGGACTGTGAACTTCTGTTCTCAAAAGGCATTGTTAATCGTCGTTAGACTTTCAAGCGATTTTGAAGTACTGATCAACTAACTTTACATGGACCACCTATCAAGATTGTCCACCCGCCATTCATCTAGAAATATATAAACAGAAACAAATTACTCGACAAAAGCTTTGTTTGCTTACCTGAGAGATGTTGATCAAGTGAGCCATTGCAGACATATTCATAAACAAGAAGCCTATTATTTCCTTCTGAACATGAACCTAAAAGCATGACAACATTCTCATGTCTTGCTTTTCTAAGTACATTGACTTCAGACCTAAATTCCTTCTCTCCTTGGAAGCTTGCACTTTTATGTTGCTTAACAGCAATTGTCATTCCACTAACTTGTCCTTTGTAAACAGATCCAAATCCACCTTCCGACAGAAAGTTCTTCGCAGAAAATCCTTGTGTAGCAGTATAGAGTTCTATGTAACTAAAGTCTCTCTTGGATCCAATTTTCAATCTTTTATTGTTGCATACTGAACAAACTGGAAATGTAAAGTCTTCCTCCATTTGAAGTATTTCACTCTCAATTTGTATCCCCTTTTGATTTACTTCTGTTTGGCTTGTTTCTTGACTTCCAGAAATATGAAATAGTGACTGTCTCCCTTGCTTTTCTTGTTCTGGAAGAAACTCCCCCACTTGGCATTTTTGAAGGACATACTGTGAACTTCCAACGCCAGAAGTAGCTGCATCAGTACTGCACTGACTTGAAACTCCGGATGTGAAAAGATCCGTAGATGAAGAAGACTTAGACACTGCTTGATGAATCATTAGTATCATCAGTTATAGTACTTAATCATCCAAATGCAAAGATAGATTTAAGATGACAAACATAATTGTTAAGAAGATTTTGCTCATGTGAGCAATAGGTGCCGAGCCACGTAAATTTTTGTATTTATTCTATTGCTTTCCTCATGTGTTTGTGTGTTTCTATATAAGATCCTTAGTGTGTGTGCAGATTTTCCTCAACATAGGTGTATAAAGAAACATCATGATATCTTCGATTCATAGCATACATTTTCACAAAATGAAGTATATATGTTTTCATTTTTCAAAATATGCAGATATTGCTATAAGGTTTTTTTATTCTTTCCAATATCTGCATAACAAATACTTACTTTGAAAAGAAAATCCATCCTCTTCACTTCCTGGTATCATTTCCGAATAGCTTATATTTTCGTGCCTTTCAGAAAGTTTGGCAGCTAATGATTTTGGATCTTTCAATTTTTCAATTGAGTTGTCACTCGTTATCCTATACATACCACAAGGGATCCTGTCCATGAATTTCGTCATGTTTCTGTGAATTTGTCTGCAGGTAAAAGATTACAATTTATGTCACCAACAATTAGTCTTTAGTTAGTCTATGGATAATTTGATATCTTAACTTGTTAAATGTAACAAGTTTGTATGTTTGATGGAGACCAGGGTTTTATATAAAGGTCTGCGGCCGCAATCTGGGTCGCAGCATAACAGATTTTTATGTTGAGAGATTGCCACATCACCATTACTGGTAACATCTTGATGGTCAAGATACCAACGTCTTGATAGTCAAGATACAATCTTGTATATATATATATACATGATTATGCATGGAAATAGACAAGGCGTAACATCATAATCAGGTTAGATATAATTTTGTTGAAGTGTATGCATAAGAGTGATGAAAAAAATGAAAGAATATTTTAGAGTAGGGCAAAAAGATATGGAAGTCAGAAACTGACCTATCAAGTATCAAAGTTGTAGGCTGAAATTGTTTTACAGCCTCAGAAGTAACCTGTGAAGCTGCTCCTACACGCACTTCTAGTTGGAACTCAATCTGAAAATTATCATTTCCAAGAGAATAATTTTAGTTCATCTGTAAGATTATTATGCAAGAGTTATTTTGAACCCTTATCTTCCAGTTACATAAGAATTTTAATTCAATTTCCTTAATAATAATTTTCTTTAAAACAACCCTTACTTACTAGTTTCAATACCTTGAATTCATTGCTCCTAAATTGTCTCTTGAACAATGCTTCTTTTTAAAAATAAAAAAATTGTACATAAGTTACTTTTAGAATTTTTTATTCTTTTGTTAAATGCTTTTGAATTTGTCGAGCTTAGTTTAGTTGGTAGAGACAATGCATAATACATGCAAGATTTGGGGTTCAAACCCTGGTCACCGCAAAAAAAATGCTTTTGAATTTTCTTTTTTACAAACCCTTTTGTCACTACTTTGCATTGATTTTTAAAATTATCATTTCTAGATTGTCATATAATCTCATTAATGTAGGAGTAGCATCACAATCACTTGAGTTTAGAACATAAAAACACAGTGCATTATTATATAGATGGACTTTTATTTCCTTAAAAGCAAAAAACAAAGAGCATGACTCGTATCCTAAAACTTTTACCTTATATTAATTGCAAATAAATATGTAAACTAAAAGCTTTCCACTCTCTATTTTTTTTTTGTCATATTTTTTATTGGGTAAAGGTAACAAAAATGTAAATTTAGTAGTAATAAGAAAACGAGTTTAATTTCTATACATTAATTGTAAAGTTATTTTATCCATGCATTTAATTATATATTTTCAATCAATGAATATAATAACTCATGCGTTTTCAACCACGTTAAATGATGTGACAACATATCATTAGATTTATGTGTAAAATCATGTTACAATATTGGCATATATTAATTAAATCATAAGAAAAAAAATTATTATATCAAAATCCGGTAACATGCACACAAATACTATGTTTTTTTATGGGAAATGCTAACATGTGCCCTAAGGACACATGTTAAGGTATAAAAATTAGAAATTATGCATTGGAAATTGGGCCAATTTGTTTCTCTAAAGATTGAAATTTTATTTTTTTTCATTAAATACTTTGATTTTGTAGAAATCTTAACATGTATTATAAGGGCACAAGTTAACATAACCCGTTTTTTATTGCTTTGACAAAACTTATAGCACAACCACTGCTTTTATACCACCAGTTTTGGAGTTTAGAACCCTATCTCCATTGAGCACATCAGCATCTATGATTTGTCGGGATAAAATCCTTCGCACTGTATAGCAGTGCTATATATATATACACACACACATAATATTACTAATGAAGTTAAAAAACTCTGCACCCCCAACTCAGGGTTTTGGATACGCCACGGGACCCAAATAGTGCAACCTAGATCTGTCCCCAGCTATATATTATAGTATATGGAGAATTTTCTTTTTAAACAGTTAGATTAGTCAACCGAAACTGACACCATAAAAATAATATATGAATAAAGATTAATGTGCTAACCTCATTCATCTGACAGTAATCAGAAAGCTTGTTGATGTACCGGTTCATATGATAGTCATTCTTTCTCTTGGAATAGTTTTCTTCAATGATTTTCTTGTTTGATGAAACAAAATAACTTGAATCAACTGAGACCATGTAACCCACTAAAGAGAAAAGGAAAAAAGAAGAGTTAGTTATTTTTTTTTACCAAAGAAGAGTTAGTTAATACCCATTAAAATCACCTAGTTTTAAACTAAAAAAAAAATATCACTTAGTTTAATCAAACTACTTATTTTAATTATTATTTTCATTTTCTCTTTTCACTTTGTGTTCAATTTTAATTACAAAAGTGCCACCTTATTTTTTATTTTCGCTTTTCAGGTTTTATATAAATATTGAAAATTAACTTTGAATTTCTTTTCAATTTCTGTGGTCACTATTTCTACCAAACTTTAAAATAAAAACATTGTCAAAGTTTTGTAATTAAAATGAAGAGAATAATTTTTAGTGTACTAACAATGAAAAAAAATTCATACATACATCTAATCAAATCACATCATGATGCCACTTACTACGTTAGTTTTCAAAACATCTCCTTAAAAATCTGAATGGTAAGATTTGATTGGATGTATGCATAAAAATGTTTTATATTGACAGGACATATAAATTAAATTCAAAAAAGAAACCCTTGTGTCGCGCGATCCGTGTGTCGACAAAGAAAAAAAGAAGTAAATGAATCCTTACAACTCTTTCTTCCAAAGAAAGAAAACATACTAGGACTGCTAAACCAATTAAGAATGGCAATAATTATAAGCTGATCTCCAGCTTTAACTGATAACTTTTTGAGGGCCTTTTCTATTGCCTTTAAACCAACATCTCTTGATGCATCTTGGATCACCACTACTGTTTGAGCTTCTGTACTCATCCCCTTTCTTGTTTCTAACAAATTATTCTTTCTCAAAAGACAAAAAGGGTATAAAGAGAATTTATGTGAAACTTTTCAATACTTAAACCTCTTCAAAAAATTTAAATACTAAATGCATACATAATTTTCTAAGTTTTTCATGCAACTTAATTTTGTTTCCTTTATGTCTTTTTGTTTTTGATATATGGCCTTATAACTATAACTATGAAGAAGTGCAAAAGGTACTCTATCAAAAACCAAATATATACTTGTGGAGTTTGGAAAATCAAAGGGTTTCATATTATTATATACAATGAGAGTTTAATTGATATCTCTAAACAAAGCATAACCTAGAGAAGGAAATAATTGAAGGAAAAATATAAGAGAAAATGTTTCTATGTTGTAATTCTATCAAAACATAAATGATGGAGGAATGTGGAGATCAAACAAAAAAACATTTATCAAAAAACCTATCCACATTCATTATTTCTTTGGCAAGCACTTATACTTATAAAGAAAGAAGACTTGTGATAAAAGCTAGTAGGAAAGTGATGAATCCATTAGAGCACAAGAGATTATTAGCGATGGCATATTCGGATATACTTTGAAATTGGGCCCTCAAATTTTCTCTAATTAATGAGAAGCAAAGCAAGGTGAATTTATTGGCCAATAATCTTGTGAATTAGTAATACTATATTATTTCCATTTATTTTTTGGTTTTTTCATTGAATACACTTTTGTCAGCATATAGCTGGACTCATAACAAAAGAGAGACCGGAAGAATTTAGGGAATGTCGTTAAAACCTATACACTTCAAGAAATATCTATCTATATGTATATAACATCGTTATTTAATGAAGCTGGTTCTCTCAGAATGTAGGGTAGCAAATAGATACTTTGGAGTAATATTCATTTTAGTCTTCAAATATGTAACGAGTAGACACAATAGTCCCTTAAGGTACTGAAATAGTCTTTTACATTAAAATATTTCGTTAATATTGTAATATTAATCTTCGATATACTTTATTGTCATATCAACCTTTATAAATATTTATTTACTCTCATAACAATTCCTATATGAAAAGAGTTAATGTCAACATTAAGGAACTGTTTTAACGCCTGAGACTATTTTTTACCAACGAAGTATACAATTAGAGACTATTTTGAAATTTCGATCAATAGATAGAAGGGTTATTGTGGTTACAGATACACATCGAGGAACTAGAATGAATATTACCCCAATAACGGCTAATATTAGTAGTGTTATATTGAGAGTTGTGATCAAATCCTCAAACTCCTTATTAAATTATCTACATTACAAGTTTCATAAATAAAAATATACCGATCGATATCAACGGTCAAGATATTATTCTCAAGTGTATAAGTGTTTCCTTACATGGAATCGATTTCCATAAAAGTACCACACCAGATTTGAAGCAACTCATTCATTTTTTTTTCAACTAGTGTTGCCTCTAACAGCATCACCAATGGACATGATCTAAGTAACTCACTTTGCGTAGCTTATATATCATACCGCGGGCTCCATCGTCTCACATAACATTTATGCAATCCACAATATGTTTACTTCAATGGTGCTTACTTAAGCAACCCGTAATGTATGGTAGCTTAATTAATAATTATTTTGTTCGTTGATTGCAAAGATGATAAATTATATATTCGTATGGAACAGTAACTTAAATAAGGTATATTTTTATGTAACTCGAATTGCCACGTAGATGTGTTCCAATGGAATCAAAAATTATTGAACGGTTGTATAGTGTTTGAACCTCAATGATGAAACCTTTGTTGGAGATTCTTTAAGAATTTATATATGGATCTCACTATTCATCCAACATATTATTAAGGGCGAGTCTGCTTCAACAAACAATTGTCTTTAACTACAAGTTAACTCGTTTAGGAAGTATATTTTATACTTAACGATTCTCTAGAGGACTAATAGGTGACATGAAATTAAAGTTTTTTTTTATAGATGGACAAAATAACAATAGTATTTGAAAACTTACATACAACCTGAAGATTTAGGGTTTACTCATTTATATATTAAATATATGTCATTGTTTTTTTTAAAATAAAATATATGTCATTGTTGATGCCTAGAGCATATCAATCCGGCTCTCCAAAATATTTGGTTGACGTTGTTCTTAAGTGGTTTGCAACCTGGATGGAAACACACATTTCCATTTTTTTCATTATATAGCATGTGATGTCACAGTTTTCCATTGGAAACATCGTTGGATAAGATGCTGATACCTTATATCATAATCATATATGTTGACTTAACCTATTCTTACGAAAAATTATGGAGGTTTATTGATTACAACGATTTTTTTTTCATCAAACAAAACAAGGAATTTATGTATATACATATATATTTAAAAAAGGTCTTGTTAATTAGTGTTTTCGAGACACTCTTTAAACATTTTAAATTAAATAATTATTCTTTAAAATTATCAAAGTTTTCAATATCCAATACACCAGTTATACAAACTTTTATAAAATGTTATCATTTAAGATCTACAAAGGTACTAATTAACCTTTCCCTTTAAAAAATTGGAGAAAAAATATATAGTTATTAACCAAAGGAACACTAACAACTTTTTAGATCTTTTGTCTCTTAATATTACAAGGTCAAGCTACTAATACTAAATTAAAGTGTCCAACATTGATTTGATCGTATGAAACTGCGTTCGAATTTTAAGCTAAGTCTTATTGTTAAAAGGGAAAAACTCACTAAAATGACCAACCAATTTCTTCAAGATTGACAAAGTCAATGAATACTTTAGATTTATAAATAATAAAATGAATCGAGAGGAGCTGATACTTATTTTGGTGGAGGATCTGATACTTTTTCTTCTTTTTTTTTTTGCTAATAAGGATTTGATACTTTTTTTTTTAGAGGAGGATTTGATACCTTTGTACTATATTGATAATTTCAGTTGTATAGTTTTGATCTATTTAAAGAAATAATCAATACCAACTAATTAAAAAACATTTAATAGTGAATTTTTCTAATTACACCTCATGTATTCTTGATTATACACCAAAATGACAAAATTATCCTTAAATAAAATTTAATTTAATCTTAAACTCAGTTTAAGTAAGTCATATAAACCGAGTTTAATTATTCATACTTAAACTCGGTTTAAGTAGGTCATATAAACTTAGTTTAAGTAGGTAACGTAAATTGAGTTTAAGTGTACATACTTAAACTTAGTTTAAGTCATGTAAACTTAGTTTAAGTAGGTCATGTAAACCGAGTTTAAGTATACATACTAAAAGTTAAATTTTGCTTTAACATCTTCAACCTTGTTTAATGATTCTACCTAATCTTTTTTTAAGTATGTACATGTAAAATCAGTTTAGGTAGGTTATGAAACGTTGTTCGTGCTGCACCATTAAATAGCCATGTTCTAAAGTGCATAACATATCAATGTTGAACAATAAGAAGAAAAAAAATAGAAACTCTAGCATCATTGAAAAAGAAGAAGAAATTCAATTACTTATATGCAATAGAGTATGGATGAAAGATGTTTTGATCCACTCTTTATTCTTCTATAGAGATTGATTTAACATCCATGATTGTTTGTGGGTGAAAGAGGGTGAAATTTTAGAGTGACAATGAAATGACATTTTTCTCAATTTAGGACTAAATTAGAATTTTGACACCTTTCTATAACAAGAGATAAATTATGTAAACAATTATCAAAAGAAGAGCCAAAGACAGAAAAGTCGTCCATAGAGATTGTTTTGGACATTCATGATTGTTTTGATTCACTCTGTAATCTTCTATAGAGATTGATTGAACATCCATGATTGTTTGTGGGTGAAAGAGGGTGAAATTTTAGTCCTAAATTGAAAAAAACGTCATTTCATGATGATTGTTTGGTATTATTATAAAATTTTAAATAAATTTGGGTGTAACCACAAATACGTGGAGTATGAATAGAAAAGTATAGTTATGAATGTTTGTGACTTTCAAATTATAACAATCTTAATAAATTATCTTATCTTTTTTAATTTTTAATTTTTTTGAAAGATCTTTTTTTTTTATTGACAACAACAATATAACATTATTAAAGGAAACTTTGTTTGGAAGTTTGGTGGGAAAGGGAGGGGAGGGCTTTGGAGGGTGGGAATGTAGAAAAAAATTTGAGAAATCATTCACATTTTACGAAAAGGTATTTTTTTTCTCCTTAAAAAAAGTTATTTTAAAAATATTCTAACAACATAGATTAAATTTGAATAATTCATATAAATCCTCCAAATTAAAAGGATTTTGTATTATTAAGAAAATTAAACCTCTCATAGTCCTCACATCCCAAAACTCTCCGTTCCTTTCACTTGATCCTTCATTTTATCCAAAATCCTCTCCTCCCTTCGATCTCCGAACTCGCAAACAAAACCTAAGAGTATAATTAAAATAATGAAAATGTCAGTCCAAAATCTCATATCCCCATTATTTATAGATAGATATGCTTATCTTTTATTCTTCATGAGAATGGTTTGGTGCGTAGGTCGGTAAGTTGGTGATCTAGAACAAAGTGATAGTCGATAGCCGGGTATAAAAACGGAGTTTACACATAAGTAGTTGGCCTTAATGTTGTCTAAATAATTTGGCCATTGGTTAAGAGAGATGTATGCCAAATTTAGACGATAATTGTGCATAAAATTTATATATTTGTAGAGCCGTTTGAAAGCAATAAGTTTCTTACAAGACCACGAGATTGCTTATTATTAGGAGCCTATGAACTTCCTAGCATCTATATCACTGCCTATCATGAATTGAGAAGAAAATAGAAAAATGTGATTCTCATTCAATGTAACTAACTTGTATTACAAGTATTTATAGACTTTCTAATCCATATGCTAACTAACATGAACTTAATGCATAGGATTGCTATACTCATAACTAACTTTCTAAGTTATTTGCTATGCAAGTCATCACTATTATTCTTATTTCTATCTTCATTATGTACGGGATGCAATATCCCCCACAAGAATTTATAACGTTAATCAATATGAATAATAAGTAATATTCCCTACACATTTTTAACTAATATTTTAAAATAGGGAAATGTTAATCGGTGCCTCCGGGGCACTGATTAAGCATACTAAAAATGAAATAATTTCCTTTTATGCTAATTAAAATTGTGTAATTAATTTATAAAAAGTCAAAAACAGTTTCATTTTATGGTAATAATTTTCATTTTTGGTATTTGTCGATCCGGTTGAATCTCTATCAATCTTGATCGTTTTTCTCTTTGTGATGTGTCATGGTTAATCATGTTCTGCGAACCCTAAATTCACCTTTATCTCCCGTGTTGGCTGCGCAAGATTCGCTGATCACCTCATCAAATTGATATCATATACCATTGTGATATTGCTGCCTCTTTGTCCCATATAGCCAGCCATACAATACCATATCATGTGGCTAATCGCATATTTTTTTGTTGAGTTGAATATGATGTCATTAATTTTGTGATGTGCCGCTAACTGTTTGCTGTTTTTCCTCACCCAATTGCCGTATTGCATTGCCTTTTCATTACGTAGCTATTACTCCTTTCATGATAGTAACAATGGCTTCATGCTAATGGAGTTTCCATCCTGGTGCTAACTGTTTGGTATATATTCGGTACTGCTGATCTCTAGCTTATGTTTTCACAAAGGTGTATACAATGAATATAATCAGACGATTTCCTTACTTCGGAGCAACATCGGATAAAGGTTAGTACAATAATGACCCTGATAGGTTGGAATTGCCGAGATGTAGGTAGCCCGAGCGCAATTCCTGATTTGAAATACCTAGTTCGGCACTTCAATCCGGACCTATTATTTTTAAGTGAGACACTAGCCCACCGAAATAGAATTGAAGAATTATGATGCTTGCTTGGTTTTGATTCTTGTATTTCAGTTGACCGCACCGGCAGAGGCGGGGGTCTTGCTTTATTTTGGCGCATTTCTTTCAATTGCCAACTTATAGATTATTCTAATAATCTCACTGTTTAAATTGCTAACGTTGTTCTTGTTACTTGGAGACTTACCGACTACTACGATTATCCCAATGGGGGTCGCAGAACTGTTGCGTGGGATTTTCTCCGTCAATTATCTGTTCAATTTGCAGGGCCCTGATGCATATTTAGCGATTTCAATGACATTCTGAATGATAGTGAAAAAAGAGGCCGCAATCTCGTTGGCTGATTAATGGCTTCCGACAAGTTGTTCTTGACTTGGGTTTGTCAGATGTTCAGGTCTAAGGCTACCCGTTTACGTGGTTTAAAAGTCTTGGTACGCCGCGTGCGGTGGAAGAAAGGTTGGATCGTGCTCGTGCTAATAATTCTTGGTTGAATTTATTTCCGAAAGCTACTATAGAAACTCTTGTGGCACCTGCTTCTGATCATTATCCCATCCTCCTCAACCGTATCCCCCTATGCCTCGGCCTCATCTTAATAAACGTCATTTTCGTTATGAAAATGCGTGGCACTTAGAACCGGGGTTTAAGGAGCTGGTTACTGGCTCTTGGCAGGTGAGGGCCAAGTTCAGATGTTTGAATAACGGAAGAGAATGCAGCACTTACTAGCTCTCCGTTTGAATTACGGAAGAGAATGCAACACTTACTAGCTCATGATGATGCCTATTGGCGTCAACGTGCCAAGACTCATTGGTACCGGGATGGAGACCGCAACACAAAAAAAAATTATGCATTAGCCACTGCTAGGAAGAAGGTATATCGTATTATTTCTCTTGAAGATGATGCTGGAAACAAAATTACGGATGAACAGGGCTTGCACGATGTAGCAAAAAATTATTTTGTTTATATTTTTCAGAAGCAGGGCAACGCTGAAGTAGATAAAATAGTCACAAGGAAGGGGGGTTTGAACTGTGACCCTTTAAAAATTATCCTGAAACTTAAAAGTAATTCTCAAGTTGTTTACTTGGAATAGTTAAGTTAATATTCTGACTTTAGAATGTTCTGAAGTTCATACACCAAAACTGTTTAATAAAGTAAATGTGTAAGTGTGTGTTGTGTATACTGTAATTAAAGAGTATAGAGAAGAGAGAAAGAACACACATAGATTTATAGTGGTTCACCCAATGTGGGCTAGTCCACTCCTCACAATCTTGTGAGAGTTTCCACTATGATGCTTGAGATAACCTCTCAAATCCTGCACCTTACAATCCTTGTTCACCTGAACTATTACAACTCTGTATTCTCTAAGCCTCAGCAGGCTTGCACCTTCTTGCTAAGTTAGCCACTTAGACTTTTACAACCTTTACTCAAACTAACACTTTAGTACCCCTAAAGCTAGATGAGATTTTGTTTACAATTTGTATGGAGGTTGAATGTTTGAGAATCAAACAGAAGAAGAGGAAGAAGAAGTTATCTATAAAAGAGATAACAAAGAGAATTGATTTACACTACAAAGAAGGTAAAAAGAGCTTTCACTGATGATCAATTTAATTGCAAGAGTTTCAAACAATTTTAGTTGTTTTCTTGTATGCTTTGCAATGGTGCAAGTAATGTTGAGCCTTTGATCTCTATTTACAGAGTCTTTGGGCTCATATAGCCGTTGTAGGATGTCCAATGGTATTATGGCATGTGTCCTGGGTCCCACAAGCTTTTACTTGAAATTCTGGGTGAACAGTCTGATCAAAGATGAACTTCAGAATGTTGTTGTGGCTTGATGATCTTCATTTGGGTTCATCATGATATTCATCTGGGTTCATCATGTATGAATGAACACATGAATTTATGGGCAATAAGCAAAGTATGAGCTTTTCCACATACATCAGAAAGTTACTTTCCCAGATTTTCCTAGGGACTGGTGCAGGAGAGATAAAGTGGTGTCATACCCCAATTTTTGACCTAAGATGTCACCAACACGTGCCGTTTAAATTACATTCATACGCCATTCGGCTCTGATTTTCAGTAAAAATTTCGGCAGAGAGCTATTTTAAAATATCTCATTTTTGGTTCCGAGTCGGGCCCTCTTCTCTCAATTTTTATTTTTAGTTTTAGTTTCCATCTTTTAATTTCTTTTAAATTCATTTTTTTCTTTATCTTTTATTATTTGGTTTTTTTATTATTTATTGTTTTTTAAATGTCCAAAAAATTGTCCAATACAGCCTGTCATGAGCTATCTCCACGTCTCAAACCCTTGGTGGCCAAGATTCAGACCCTTGGTGGCCAAGGCTCCTCTTTTATAAATACGCCATGTCTGTACAGCAAGAGGAAGGGGGGAGCACACCGAACAGGAACACACAAAGCAGCCACAATCAAACAAACCTGCAAGAACAGCACATAATAAAAAAACCAATCTCTCAAGAACCAGCTTCGAACACCAAGGCCAGCATCACTATACAAACACAGCAAGAACACAACACCACACCAATTCACATTAACCCTCTCAAATCCAACACAGCCGTGACACACCACACGACGGCACAACACAATCAACACCAAACACAACACAACCGGTTCCAACACCAACAGTCACATCACAACATAGATCGGACTCAAAAGAACACAAAAAGTATAAAATTTTCTTTGTAGATCTAGAACAGCACGTTACTTTTTTAGGAATTTTGAGTTTAGAAGTGGAATCGGGAGGTTAAAACACATAGGAAAAGTAAAAAAAATTCAAAAAAAGAAGGAGTTTTAGCTCCGACGCGGTGGCGCCGCCGCGATGACTCGCCGGCCACCGCGTCGGAATCATTCCGACCACCACTTTCTCTCGTCGGAGAAGATGAAGAAGGGAGGAGAGAGGAGAGAGTTTATCTCTCTAGAAAGAGGAAGAGAGAGAAAGATTTTTGTAAAATGAGGAAAAAAGGGTCTCCCCATCCTTAAATATCTCTCCCGAACCGACCCGAGGTTCGCGGGTCAAACCAGTCCAACCCGGCCCAATCCACAGGCCCACGAGCGCCTCCTTCCTTTTTTTATTTTTTTCTGCACCCCCCATAACACTACTGCACCCCCCTTGGCATTCATTCATTTTTTTTTTTAAATGATCTAATATCGCCACGAAGTACCGACTTTTTTTCTTGCTCCGATAGTTTAATTTTAGTTTTAATTATTAATCATTTAAAAACAACAAAAACATTTACATAATCAAAAAATCACAAAAACATTTTCTTAACAAACCTTGATCTGAGATCAAGTGATCCGTTACTTTTTCAGTTTATTTTCTTAAATCAAACATTAATCAATTTAATTCCACTTCAAGCAATTTTCTTCAATATCAAAAAACACAAATCAATTCTCATTTGCCACTTGGCTTTTTCATTTTAAAACCATTTTCAAAAACTAAAAAACACAAAAACAAATCAAACGTCAATTTCAACCCCGAACTACGAGGTTTTGATCCCGCATGGGTACGTAGGCAAAGGACACTCGTCCTTCCAAATCAATAAAACACATAGATAAATAGGTCTTTCTTCTTTTTATCATTTCAAACTCTTTTTTTATCTTTACCACTTTAATTCCATTTTTTCAAAACAAGCAAGTTTATAGCATAAAGTAAGTAAATAAAACCAAGAGGTTCCCGTAGAGTACTACGGACGTAAAGGGTGCTAACACCTTCCCTTTACGTAACTAACCCCCGAACCCTGAATCTTTTTCAAAGGGGTGTTTTGGACCTTTTTTCCCCTTTTCTCTGAAAAATTAAATGTTCAGTCGTGAAACAAATTAGCGAGTCAAACGCTAGTCAAATAGCCTTGACCTCCGAAAAATGACGCGACAAGTGGATTTTGCATCTTCATGCCCATGTTTTGAGGGATTGTGTGGTACATGTACTATACCAACTCTCATGTGTGTCTATCTCTGATTGAGCAGGACATATTTGCTTTGCTTTTGCCTTTTTGCTTTTCACTTATTATATCGTTCATAAAGTAAGCATGTGCAGAGCTGAACATTCTGACCATCAGAATGTTCCTTTTGTTTCACTTAAGATGATTTGTAAGACTACCATTTGATGTAATCAAATCCTAATAGTGAAACAACAATGAAGAGCAGTGATTTTAACATCTAGGATGATATTCCCTTTTGGAATATTACTGGTACTTCAATGTTTATAGTCTTAAATGAACATTGAGTATCCTTTTTGACATAATCCTTGTATATGCCTTTATTGCTTGATTGATCCATGCAATGTACTTTCCTGGACATTTAACCATGTCACATGTACCTTGCATGACCTTGATGAATGTTCTTAAGATTCTTGGCTTGTGTAAGAACAATCTTCTGATCTCTGCTTGAACATTCTGATCTCTGAGCAACATTCTGATCTAACTTTCTGACCTCAGTGTTAGATCATGAATTCAAATGTCCTTTGATTTCTTGAATCTTGGTATGATTTAAACCTTATTCCTGTCTTAGTAAAACACTCAAGAGCGCAAGTTAAATACCAAGGAATTAATCAAAGTCCATTAATTTTTTAATAATAATGGTTTATCATCTTTAAAACTAATTAGGGATTTTGCCTCAACAATCTCCCCCTTTTTGAAGATGATAAACCTATGATTTAGGATTAAGGATTTTGATTATATATATGAAGAATATCAGAGCTTGAAAATTTATTTTAATGCTCCCCCTCATTTTTATAATCCATTAAATTATTAAGAATATTTCTCCTTTTCAAATTCTTAAATTTGTAATTTAATTTTCAAACTCTTAAAATCGTAGTTGAGTTTTTGTTTTTTTTTCCCCCTTATGTATTAACCTTTTGGTTCTTAGATGTAAGAGTCGTGGTAATTTGAAATTTGGTTGTGAAATAAATATATTTTGATAAAAATTATTTCACTCAAAACTAAACTCGAGTTTTTACTGGTTAATTTAATTTTTGTTTTGAAAGTAGTAACATTGTCTCTCTCGTATTTGATTGTCTTTTTTTGTTTGTAATAATGAAAAAAAACCATCAAAAAAAGTTAATAAAAATCTAAATTTCCCTTTAAAAAATCTAAATTTATTATTTATTTTTATTTTCACAATAAAATTTAACAAAAGATAATAAAAACACATTTTTTTTATGATTATGCAGATAACTTAATATTAAAAAATAAAATAAGTTGTCTTGTGAACATACATATTATATGTCGAATTTCGAATCAAAACACTTCACTTATTTATTTTAGGTTAAATTACACCATGTATCCTTTAAGTTTTAAGTTTGTAATAGATTGGTTTTTAAGTTATTTTGGTTGTCCTTTAGGTTTGAGGTTTGTAAAAGGTTGGTCCTTAAGTCCTTTAGGTTTGTAAAAGCTTTCAATTTAGTCCTTCAGCTACATCATCGTTTTGGTTAACTGAAAGACTAAATTGAAAACGTTTACAAACCTAAAGGACTTACGTGTGACCAACATAACTTAAATGACCAACTTTTTACAAACCTCAAACTCAAAGGGCGTAATTAGCCTTTATTTTAAAAGAAAAGAGAAGGTGAATTGAAAAGAAAAAAAATGTTGAATTAAAGAAATGAATGAAATTGAAATCTCATGAAAAAAGAGAATTCTCTCTCCACAGATGAATCCAATTCCATAAATTCTCTCTCTACACATGCAATTCCTTGAATTTCTTCACTCTCCATTGCTACCAATATCTATCCATTCATCAATGTCTCTTTCTGCTAAACTTCAACCTCATTTCAATTCCACACCCCTCTCTCATCAGGTATTCCCAATCCCTCTTTTCTCCTTCAATTTTCACTCTTTTCTTTCATTCCATCACAAATTTATAACCTTTTTCATTTTTTGCTATCTGGGTATGTCTCAAGTTTGTGTTACAACGCTTCAATTGCTTCTCAAAGACAAAATGTAGTACCCTTTTCATGCACAATCACTTGCCTCAGCTTAAGAGTAATAATACCAATTTGTTCCTCACTCTTCATACAAGGCTTTGCTCAAGCAACACCAATGACAATGTAAGTAATTATTTTACTTTTCTATTGAACTGCATGTAGTAATTTTTTGTTTTTATGTTTAGAATTAAATAAGAGTAAACTAAACAACTATTTTGGTCTCTAAATGTGTGAGGTGCTAAGACTGTAACCTTTGAATGTATCGAAATTGCAAACACATCTCAAGTGAATTTTTAGTTAATCATTTTAGTATTTGAATGTGTCTTTTCTTAGTTATTTTGGTAGTTAAATTTGTTTTTCATTCGTCAATTAAAATTACAAGCAAAACAGATATTTTGAGCATTTTTGCAATTTTGATACATTCAATGACTATAATAAAAGCGCCTCACACATTCAGAGACCAAAATGGCTGTTTACTCAAATTAAACATGTTTTTAGTTCGGCAAACAACTATTTTGGTAATCGAATGTGTGTGACATTGTCACTATAGTCCCTGTATTGACATTGTAAACACACCACTACTGCCACTTTTGTTTATATTATGAACTAAATTGACCGAGAAAAAACACATTTCAAAACTAAATTGACTACCTAAAAACATATTTATGGACCGAAATGACTAATAAAAGAGTCATTTGTGGATGTGTTTGCAATTTCGATACATTCAGGGACCAATGTCACAGCCAGTTACAATTCTAGGGACCGAAATGGTGGTTTGCCCGTTTTTAGTTTGTATGAATTTAAATTTTTTGTTTTTAGTCCCTGTACTCAATTTTTAGTCTAAAATCTCTAAAGAGCACTGAAAGCATGCAGTATATGTAATTTGTATGACAGAAAATTCTATATAGGGACTAGAAACAAAATTTAAGATAATTATAGGGACTTGGAAAATATTGAACCCTTATTTTTATGTTGATTTCTTTCCTATCTATCCTTAGTTGCTAACAAAATGGAACTCATATTGTAAGGTGTAGTGAAAGCTTACCTTGAATGACATTGTAAAGAAATGTAGCAAAAAACTAGGGTAGTGTTATGCTAGTTCCTTTCATTCTTAACTATGGCTTTGAATTGGATTAAGTATAGTTATTTGGAGTTTGGGTCCAGTTGTTACTGTTTTACCAACATAATGTGACTCAGTTTTTAAGCTAGTTTAAGTTAAGCTCTTAATAGTAAAACGTGAAGGTTAAAAAGCCTCAATTGTGAACATCCTAACCTGGAGCTGGCATAGGTTCAAATGAATCGTTGCTAGACCATGCAAGTTCACTACTTCTGTGGTCATTTTGCTTGATTTTCCCAACAGCACACAGATTTTAAATATTAGAAAAGTTTTCTTTGGAACATTTAAGCTCAAGTTCCCTGGACTTACTTTGGAACTAGTTGCTTAGTTAAATCTTAACTTTGAAGGCAATCACAGAATTGTTTGGTACTAACTGAGATATTAGGAAAACAGGGAAAGTTTCCTATGTATTACACAAAGTTATTGTTTGAGAGTCTCACATTCGGTGAGATATGGCCTGACCTGAAAATGTATTTATATAGCTGATGTCTCACATTCTAAGAGTTATTGTGAAAAATAGATAGCTTATTCTTCCAACTATCAACTGATGTTAATGTTGAAGTAGGCAGATTAATGACTAGAACTGTAGTGAAGCCATGCCAGAGCATTCGTTTACTTAACTTTATTTTCTTTTAGTGAAATTGGACCACCACTGCTTAATGTAAAGTAACTTCCATTTCAGTTTTTTAATTTTTTTCAACTTTTGATTTTACATATGCAAGAGATGGTGTCGGTGCTTAGTGAACATATGTGACAATGACACAATACATGCTTTTTTCAAATGATATAGTTTTAGTTGGAAAGTTGAGAGGAGATATAATGGAAAGTTAGAAAAATGGGGACAAGCTTTAGAACTACACGACTTCTATCTAAAGTTGAGAGTAAATGGTGTATGTGAATTGTAAAATTAGCAAGAAACACACAACATATCTTGGATGTGAAAACTGGAACATACAATACCACAAATCTCACTTTAAAATGCCTTGGTTCTGTCGTACAAAAAGACAAGGATATAAAGGGAAATGTTTATCGTAGGATCCAACCAGGGTGGATGAAATAGAGGAATGTTTCAAGTGGTATTTGCAATAGAAAAGCATCACTCAAGTGTAAACAAAATTACGACACAGCTATAAGACATAAAATGTTGTATGAGACTGAATGTTAGGCATTAAAAACTAAACAACAGCTCCTTCAAAAAAAAAAACTAAACAACAGTGTAAACTTAGTATCGCAAAGATGAGAATGTCAGGTAGGATACGTTGTCACAAGATCTAATAGGGTTAGGAATGCAATTTTTAGAGATAAAATAGGGATAGTTCTCACTGCAAAAAAGATGTTAGAATCTTGACTTAGGGGTCTAGACGTATGGGGAAGATGGTAAGGAGGGTTGACATTGAGAATAGTCCTATAGTAAAAGGCTTAGTCCCATGGAGAAAATCCATGTAAAACTGTAAGTCTAATCATTAAGAAAGATTTAGACGTACACAGTATGTCTTTTAATTAATGTGTAATAGGGAATTAAGGAGTTATCTAATCCATTATTCAACTCCATCTAATTGGATAAGGCTTAGTTACTGTTGTTGTAATGACAGTTGGTTTTACATGTGATTTTGTTTGAAAAAATTGGCAAAGTTTTAATTCTTTTTTCTTTCTTCAGTAGTTATATATAATGGTAAAAATGGAAGGCCATAAGAATTGATGCTATGAAGCATTGACACAGACATGGACAGTGAACTGTGAACATGATTACCCACACGTTAACACCGTAATATTTTGAGAAAATATAACAATTGAGTGTAATATCATGGGTCGGTGTCTTGTCAATGTTGGACACTGACGCGTGTCGGGCACCGGACACATCTTCAATCTGAATTGTCAAAGTTACATATATAAGATGTGTTATAGAGGCGAGGTTGGCTATGAAGTCAAAATATGTTTGATCCTTCAAAATTTCTACTTTTTGTTGAGAAAACCGGGGAATGACAACCCTTAATTTATTTTATGTTTTAACACTTTCTTCCCTTTGTTCCTCATATTTTTTAGCTGTTGTTTAGGTCAGGCATATGAGCTATCAGATTCAAGCAGCCATGAAGGTATGTGATTTGTTCTATTTTCTAGAAGTGTGAAGTAAGTGGGTTCTGTTTACTTAAGTTGTTCCAATTCTAATGACTGTTTCAATTTTCAATTGTTTTAGTTCCCTTTCAAAAGTTTTGAATTTTCTAAGTTTTGAATGTGCATAAACAGTGAAGTGTTAAATTATACTGATGAGGGAAAAATAATCAGGAAGTTCATTATATTGATTTATGGATGTTTTTATTGATCCCTGGTCTTTTACATTGAAGTTTTAAGTATCATACTTGACTGCTGCAAGATATTTTTAGGTTCAGTAGAAAGCAAAGAGAGCAAGAAAGGAGAGTCACTATCAATCAATGAGTATGCACAACTTTCCCTATAATATATTTTCATTATTTGCTAGAGACTAAAATAATTGTTTTATATGATGATGGTGATGTTTGCATAGTTGTTCATTTACTTTGGCCTGCCTCTTACATATGATGGAAGTTAATGAAGAATAATTGGTTTTTGACTATCCTAACCTAACAGAGATACCCTAAATTGAAAAACTAATTACTTTTTCAGTCTTGTTCATAACATGGAAATGGTTTTTCTTTCATTATCTTGACTGGAACTGAGACGAGTGACAGGACTAATCATTTGATACCTTTTCATTTTTCATATTACCACTTTCACTTTGTCATCATGAACAAAAATAGTAGAGTTGATATGCTCTTTACTGTATTGCATGAATAACAAACCATGAAGGCTGGATGTGTATTACCGTTAACGTATCAGCATGATAGGATACAAATATGATGATATTGGGTGTTTTGTGAAATTCAGGATACGATACGGCTCCTTGGATCATTACTTGAGATTGTAGAAAAAGTTATAGGTTTCTGCCTATAACATAATATATTCACACCCTATATGTCATGATGTCAACAAAAGCATACTTGTAGTACTTAAAACAAGGACTGTAAAAAAATGTTGGAGACCAAGGAGTGTCGAGTAGTATCACAAAGTATCATTAAAACAAAAAAACTAAAAATTAATATTCTAAGAAAGATGGAAATTAAGTTTCTTGTTTTCATTTTGGCTAATATATTTGTAATCAAAGAATTATAGCCTGCTTTGATTTGTTTAATATGCCAGGATCATGAAGAAACTGAAGAGATATGGAGTTTCTGGAATTCTATCCTATGGACTTTTGAATACTGCATACTATCTCACAACATTTCTTTTTGTGTGGTATGTGAACATCTGTTGCCTCTTACTTAGCAATCTGGTTTTCCTTTATGCAATCCCATCCTTTTTTTTTTGTTTTCTTTGTAAAATCTGTTGCATGGAGCTATTTTTCTTTCCTTTATGCACAATTTGATAACATGCCTTGTTCACTATTCTTGGTACTTTCTAAGTTATTCCAAAGTCAATGAACCTAGGAATATGCAATATGCTTGTTCAGTGTTGTCAATCCCAAATCGCAGAAAATAGAGGTTCATTCAAATTCCGCTATGCAACATTGATATAGGACCGCTATTCGACAACAGTTTGTACTAAATAGCGTATCGTGGAACAAAAGGAATTTGTTCAAATTTACCTATAGTATAGTGCCATAGCGTCCTATTTAACAAGTAACAACGCTGTGTTTGTTAGGTTTTATATTGCTCCAGCACCTGGAAAGATGGGTTATCTTGCAGCTGTAGAAAGGTAAGTACATATTCCTGTTAAGCATCATCACTTATGGCTTGTTGGTTTGAAGTTTAAAAATTTCACGATGATGTAGATTTCTCAAATTGATGGCGATGGTCTGGGCTGGTAGTCAAGTCACTAAGCTTCTAAGAGCCGCCGGGTGAGCTGCCTGAACCCGTTTATAGTGTTAACTGGGTATTGCACTTAGATATTGTAGAAACGTCATTTTTTTTCAGGGTTAAATATTTTGATTCCCGCAAAATTGAAAAAATTGACTTTGGTCCCTACAAAAAACTTTTTTTTTTTATTTCCTCAAAGATAAAGAGTTGTGTCGTTTTAGTTCCGGATAAGAGGACTGCCAAGTGACGAGAGACTAGAAACAGACTATTTTTGTTAAAAAATAAGATTAAAATGGAATAAATATTTATAAGAATCAAATGCATGCTTAACCCTTTATTTTAATTTAGTTAGAAATATTGTACCTTCATCATTCCAACTGGTCAGTAACTTTCTGATAAACTTTTGACTATGAGGATTGAAGTTATCATTTGGCTTGTAAACTTTGTTTGAATAACATCATGACAGCTTTTAAAATTGCTATGCTTCTTTGGGATCAATGCTGTTAAAGTTCTTTATACACCGATCTTTGGGATCAATGCTTGCAAATTATTTTATAGGGTGCAAAAGAAACCAACTCTTTGATAAAAAAAAAAAGTGCATTTTTGTAAGAGGAACAGTAAGAACAGTATTTGTGGCACTGAACCTAAGTTTTTTCCTTTTACCTTCCTAGACTGTACTTTGTCATTATGTTTATTGTTTACTTCGCATCAGAAAAACATCTTCTGTACAATGACAACAATTTAAAAAAATGGAGTTACTTCTAATGCAGAGCATTGGCACTAGCACCTATTGTTGACAGAGGGCTGTCCTGGTTTACTGATAAGTTTAAGTTTCAATCACAAGGGAAGGTAACTTATAGCAGTACCTTTTTTTAGATTGATTTTTAACATGTGTCACTTTTTTAATGTTTTGTTCTGAGTTATTTAATTTTACAATATTCAGGCTTTCATGGCAATAGTTGGATTCTGTTTTGGATTGGCCCTCATTGTATGTTTGGTCATCACACTGCTTTGGGCATGAATACCATTTTTCTACATATTTGAGAGGATATCCTAATTCCATCATCAATGCAAATGTATAAATGTTTATTATCCCCTAAATTTCTGCTCTAAAACATGTTCTTGAATTTTGTGTTTAGAGTTTGTTACTTATGATTGCATTTGCAAAATTATAGTTCATTCGTGCATGTATATAACCTCCTTCCGTCATCTTCACAAATGATTTATGATCAAAGTAGTGGTTCGGCAATCCTGACCAATTGAGTTTGATTTTTTATTTTAATTTGGCAAATTCTATGACCATCTTAACCCTGTGAATTTAAAAAGTAAATGTTTGTGTGATTCTATCTTGTAGTACAAACATGAACTGTGAAAAGTGTGATTGAGTATTTATCAACAAAAAAAAAATCATATGTGCTTTATTTAGAGTGTGTCAAGTTTGATTATGTATGGCTAATGTATGGTAGGTTCTTCTGATGTTCTAGTTTGGCTCTTGACAGATAAAGCTTACAAAAGTTTTTCCTACTTTTCTGTTCCCTTTTATTTCCAAAGCTAGTGAATTGTTACTGAAACCATCAGCAAAATTATTGTGCACTTAAAAAGTGTTCGCAAGCAAAAAAAAATAAATTATTGAATATATGAAAGTTGTTGTTCACACTTGAAACAAAGCTAAAACACACCAGAAAAAGACGTATATGCCCCTCGATAGTTAACTGCCGAAGGAACTAACCGGCGGCAATTAAATGCCACGGAGTCCATCGGCAGTTAACTGCCTGTGCGATTATTGGTACAAAATCAAAGCAGAACCAACATTACTCTCATCCATTATCACTCTCAACTATCAATCTCTCAAAATCTCTACCAAAATCACTCAATCTCATTTTATCCAAATTAATCCAAATTTATTTAACAAAATCACAATGCTATTAACATGCATTTTAGTTGTTATAATCACATTGCTGTTACAGCAGGAAATCTACTTCCGTCTATGATTTACAAAGCATTTTGTGACAAGCTTTTGCAAAAAAGAAAAAGAAAATTTCATGCCCAGAAAATGCTTTGTAGAGAGCATAGAAGAATTTCCTCGAGTCTTGGGAACGAAAGAGAAATGCTTGTCTCAAAATGTTGTGACAAGGAAAGTCTTCTATGTCATGTCATAAGGAAAAAAAATTAATGTCTACAAAGGATTTTTAAATAGTGGGGTTAAATCCACAAAATGGTAAAATAAGGGGCTAAAATTATAATTAAGCCTAACATTTTTATAATAGTTTCGATATGGGGTTAAATCCACAAAATGGTCCTATGTGAAGTTTTGATATGCTTATTTTGATTAAAAATGGTCCTATGTGGATTCAAGTTGCACCCAAGCTTTATTTTTTACATGTTGGCAGCTAATGCTATCTACGATGGGTGCGATCTTGGAAGGGAGGAAAAAAAAAAGAGAAAGTGGAGGGAATAAAGGGTTTTGGGATGGGAGGACTTTGAAGGGTTTTTTTTTTCTTCATAAAATAAAATCTCTCTAATTTGGAGGAACTCAAATTCTATTAGAGGAAGATTTTGGAAGGTTTTGAAAGGCTTAGATAAATTCTTCGAATCAAATATAAATTAATCATAAACATTCATGTATTGTTCTTTACAACCCAATCTTTAAAACATATGAAAGATTTTTCTATTCCATTCCTCTTCTCTCAAGGCCCTCCACTCCAACCTCCCAATGCACACAATAATTTCATTAAGTTAAGACTAAACACAATCAAGTCAATAAATATATAAATATATGTGCTATTTATTTATTTTACCCAAAAGACTTGTGATTTATTCACTAATAAGTAGCTATAACCATAAACGAGCAAGGATCCTCTCCATTTGTTAAATTAAATGGAGTATACAATTTAGAGAGAGATAGACAAAAAAAATTAGTGAATGCTTTCAATAAATGAGTCCCACCATCATTAATTATTGTATACTCTTTTTAAGATTTTTTGTGTTTTATCTTTCCAAATGGAGAGAGTTGTAAATGGAGAGGATCTCAACTCACCATAAACACATTGGAAAACAGAAATAAAGAAGGAAATAAAAAATAATTATAAATATGTCAGTCTTAGAGGTTGCCTTGAGCAATCTATGAAGTCAACTTTTGCCAAAGGGGATTTTTGAAGCAAGTACTTCCCTATTCCATCCGGTATGAGTGGAAATGGTTCCAATCCTTCTTTAAATGCTCTTTGTAAATTATCAGCTTCTTTCTTTGAGTGGAATTTTTGATAGAGGAGATGTCTCACAATTAATCCATATGAATTTGATTCCATTTTCACTCTCAATGAGTTCAAGTTACCCAATGAAGGAAGATCAATCTTCAACAAATCAGGAACTAAGTAGAGAACCTAAGCAATATAAGTTCTATAGGTTAATCATTTTATTTTTGATAAAATTTAGAAATGAACAAATAGTGATCATAAGAAGAAAATAAAAATAGCTTATTAACATGATGAGTTAAGGTACCTGAAGTGTACTGTCAGAGACCGTCAATGATTTTATATTAGGAAACTCTAGCAGCCAGCTGAATAGAAACAAAGGAGGCTCCTTTTGATATGGATTTGCATTTGCATAAATATCTACATGTTTAAGAGAAGAAACATCTTTTCCATAGAGTTTCATAGGATTTCCGGTAAAAGAAAAGGTACAAAGACTTGGAGTAGATAGCTCAATTGTGTAATTTTTGTGATCGATAAACTTATTATACATAGTTAAACTGACAAGGGTCGAATTTGATATGCAAAGGATTTTTGAAGCACTCACAGTACAATTGGAAATGAGCAAACTATTCAACTTGTTAAAAGTCGAAAATGGCTCGGCACGATCATTATTGCCAACACAAAATTCAACATTTTGTAGTTGCAAGCTAGTCAATGCCGATAAATTGAAAGATTTTGGAAACACGGTTTCATGACCTCCTTTATTGTAAATACAAAGCTTAAGATGTGTTATAGTCTGACATGAAAACATGATAGGTGGAATTTGTGCAATTCCACCAACAACAAAGAGTCCTAACCTTTGGACATTGTGCGAAACAACATACTCCACAATCATTTTTAGTATGTCAGGGTTCAAGCGACCAACATCACGCTTAAAATCAAGAGTCTGCAATGAAATAGAGGAATCGCGAAGAGATAAAACCTTAGACACAAATTTGGTGAATTTTTTGTAAGTTTGAAAGTCGGTAGAATGCAATACAAGAGCAGGAACACGTTTCCATAGATCCTTATATCTTGGGGATAAAATGCAAGTTTGAACTGCATCTTTTGTGTTCAAAAATGAAAGTATGTGAAGGATAACACAATCAGTTAAGTCACTGAGCCTGTCTTTAATTTCACTCTCGCTGAGTTTCACTTTCTTTGTTGTCGGTGGAGTTATTGTTATCTCGCTAGTAGAATTTGACTTTATGATTAATACCTAATTAATATTCAAAAACAAAACAGGATTATTTTATTAAATTGAAAGAAAAAAAGACAAAAAAGAATCATTTGCACACAAACAAATTAAACTTCTTTCTTGTGAAACTTCTTTTCATCCACGGGTTATTGATAAAAAAAAAAAAAGATTTTTTAATAGAATTTGAAAGATATGACATGTATTAGACTACTACATTAGAGAAGAATAAAACCATGTTACAAAAGTTTAATACATTCCATGCATCAAAACCAACTCATTAAAATATATATGAAATCGGATAGACAAAAAAATCACCTAACATAGATGGAGTGGTTGTAGTTTCTCCTTTTCATCTGTTCAACATCTTTAAAACATTTTACTGGACTTGGTTGCAGGTGGTGCATGCAAATTTGGTTTTTCAAAACAACAATGTTGGGCAGAAGCAAGGGTGACATAAAATATAATTCTATGAGAAAAATAATAGTTAGTGTTATAATTTTGTATTTTAATGTTACTGATGACATAATAAGAAAGAAACTGAAAAATAAAAGTATTTCAGAAACTCACCAAGACTGTAAACTCATGTGATCAATTCGCCATCGATAATTATGGCAGGAATACGAGCAATCTTACGCCACTCTTTCCCTCTCTTCCTCCGCAAACTTTCTTCCAACAATGGACAGCGAGCCATACTTAGCACTGAAAGAGAGGAAGGCAATCCTTTTTTTGGCAACGACTTGAGTTTGGGAGCATTAACAATCTCAAGCTTTTGGAGAGAAGTGAGATGTTGAAGCCACTTCCCATCAATGCTTGTATCACTAAGACCACAAATGCATAGTGTCACGAGAGATGCAGGTAGCAATGGCACCATCAGCGTGTTCACCGTGTCATTACTGTTAATTCGCAACACTGAAAGACAAGTGAGATGTTCCCAAGTTGGCTCGGTATTCCACAAAATTCCCCCAACAGAGCCAACAGTCAGTTCCTGTAAACTGATAGGCAAATCATCTAAGACAAAAGATTGAAGATTTGGTAGATTATCAATTTCCATTTCTTGAAGGCCAGTTAGAGTGTTCATTGCTTCTGGCAGTGAATGAAGCTTCTCACACTTCCACACTGCAATGTAAACGAGGTTGGGAGTGGGCAATCCGCCTGGGGGAAATGACTCTAGTTCATTACAATCCCATATTTTGACGCTTCTAAGAAATGAGAGACTCTTTTCTGATGCGTCTTCTGCAATTAATATCGATTTCAAATTTTTACAACCCTCAATAAACAGACTCTTGAGGACAGGGAGAGCGCCCAAGGAAAATGATATCATTGAATTACAACTATAAGATATTTTCAATTCCTCAAGTGACGTGTAATTATCCAAGTGTTCATGAGGAAGGAACTCTAGATACTCACAATTACTGATTATGAGAAATTTCAAGGTTTTTGGGAGACTGTCTATTGGGAAAGACATCGGAGATGGAAAGCCATCTATGGTCAACTGTCGAAGAGAATTTAGAGGGACCATTAGTTGCCTGAATCCATGATCTGACGATGGCATTGATTGCAGCGTAAGAGGATATTCAGTTAACTCAGGTTCAGTTATGGAAGGAAATTTGTCAGGTATGATTCCTACTCTCAGTTTCGGACACTTACTTAGTAACAAAGTTTTTAGACTAGGAAACTCTTTAGTTGTACCTTCAATCAAGTTCCACTCCTCCCACTCTTGCATATTCTCAAAGTGTAGAGTCTCCAAGGAGGGAAATGGTTGAAATGAAGGAGAACACTCACTTGCATAGAACTCAGGACCAATTATCTGTACTGAATGCATCCCTTCAATGATGAGTTCTTTCAGATTGCCCAATTGTCCAAGGGGTGGAAGCCATAAACAATCATCACAATTCGAGATCTTTAAATACACCAGGTTGCAAAATAAAGAATCACTCAACCAATTTGGAAAGCAGATTCCACCATAGCCTTTGATGGTGAGACTTTTCAAATTTGTTGAAGGTTGCAAATGTTCAAGTACAATACTTTGAATTTTAATTTGTGAATCTGATTTCTTTTTACCACAATTCCATTCTAAAGCTAACTCGTCTATCCGTTCTTTCATCTTCATATTGACTTGAATAGCTTCAAAGGGGTTATTGACATTTTGCAGTTCTGAGATGGAAAGTTTTCCATGTAGGTGGGGAAAATTTCCTAGCTCTGCAACCTTCAATCCACCATCATGTTTGCTCACAACAAAATCAGACAAAAATTGAAGATTTTCTAGTTTGGCTATTTGTGCGGGCATCTCTCTCAATGCAGTGTCAGTAACATCAAGGTGGCGTAGATTAACCAATTTTCCCATGTCCTGGGGCAATTCAGTGAGCCTTTTACAGCCTGACAATAACAAGAACTGCAGATTGTAGAGTTTGCATGTTTTAGAAGGCAACCTTTCAATCTTAGTGCAAGAAAGATTTAAGTACCGCAGGTATGACAAATTTCCAATAGAGTTGGGAACCTCAGTGATACTCGTGTAGTTCGACAAAGACAAAACACGCAACTTTTTCATTTTTCGCAACAAGACATGTACTACCTTGTTCGATAACAAACACAAAGGCAGTTGTTGTTGTTGTAATGGTAATGCTAGAAAGGTACGTAGACCTTTTACTCCATACAATTTGTCAAATTTATTAAATGAGTCATATAGACCTCTATTGTATGACAAATTATGTACCCTTTCATGTGGAGATGAAACCATTGTAGCTAAGTCATGGATGAAGCTATGCATTTCAAAGTTTGCTTCCTCATCACCAATAGATCGTCGATGTATCAACGACCTTGACACTAGTTCATCAAAGTATTCTTCTCCGACTTTCTCCTGATCTGCGGACGATTCTATGAAGCCTTCTGCAATCCACAACTGAACTAGCACATTTTTTTCTAACAAGGATTTCTTTGGAAAAATTGAACAGTATGCAAAGCAACGTTTTAAAGAAGCCGATAGATAATGGTAGCTCAACTGTAGAGCATGTTGTGTGTCATAATCTATCAATTCCCAAATGTCGCTTTCTAGCACATTATTCCAGTTATCTGTGGACAATTGGATACGAAGAAAAGTCACAACCGTTACTAAAGCTAATGGTAATCCATCACATTTTTTTGCAATTTCTCGACCAATTTCTTCTAGATCAGACCATTGCTGGTTGTTGCATGCTCCAAATGCAAGTCTGCTAACTATAGACCAGCAATCTTCACTTTCCAGAGGTCTCAAATAGTGGATAGAAGGAATGTTTTGCATGGATAGTGCAACTCTATCATCCCGTGTTGTGATGATGATCCTACTTCCCGTTACCCCATCATTAAAGATGTCCATCAGATGTATCCAATCAACAGATTTTGCATCCCACACATCATCCAATACAAGCAAAAAATTGGTAGTGCTTAAAATTTGTTGCAATTTGACTAATAGAAGATTGCGGTACATGGTAGTCATGTCACTAGTATCATTTTTCTTTTTTGTATTGACAGATTTAAGAGGTTGAGGTTTAAGATTATCACTACTGATTGCTTGTGAAGTAATAGATTCAAAAATGGTTTCCAAAACCCTGATAACAAAAAAATCTTTTGAGACAAGTGCCCACCCTCTCGCTCCAAACTTTTCCTTAACTTCCGGATCGTTATAAAGAAGTTTGGCAAGGGTTGTTTTACCAATCCCCCCCATACCTACAATTGAAATAATTCTTGTTTTACTATCATTACCATCACTAGACAATAAAAGATGTTTAAGTTTCTTTATATCATTGTCTCTTCCATAAATGCAAGATTCGTCATCAACCAGAACAGAAGTAGAAGTTTCATGCGAAACGGTAATGGAATTAGAAATACCTAATTCACATAATTGTTCTCGTGAACTCATCTGCTGTAGTGTTTGAATTAATTTTAGCATTTTTGAATTAATCACCGCATGAGAGCGTTTGGAACGAGAAGAAGTTTTTTTTGGTACCTTAGCAGAAGTAGGAACTTGGTTTTCATACTCACACCTTAATAAATGGTCAAATTCAAAGACAGCATATCCAAGCCTATCCAGCCAATTCCTGCCAGTAAGATCGGCGGTGATGATCGGTTTCTCCTCAGAATAATCATTAAGTATAGCTTGAAGTTTCAGCACTGTTATCCTAAGCTTTTTCAAGAGTGAAATGTCATGCTTGGTACTTAGGAACATCTCTTCGAACTCATTAGAAACAATCTTTTCTAACATCACCTTCACAGAATTTAGCTTAAAGCTTTGCCTGTTATTACTTGTCTTCAGATCTATTTCTTTTAGACCCATTATCAGTTGCTTACTTTGTAATAACAAAATGAAAACTCTGCTACTCTGTTTAAGTCTCCACTTCAATGGTCAATAATATTATTTAAATTGCATGCGTGTCCCCATAAGTTTAGTTCAGCTCAGTTGGTAAGGACAATGTAATGCATAATATATGCAAGGTCCGAGGTTCGAATCCCGACAAAAAAAATTGTATGTGTGTTTAGTTTATTTTTATTTAATTAACCACTCTCAGTCTCACATTAACCTATTGCTACTTGCATCTAATACAAGTTCACTTGCAATTTAAATATCAAAGTCCCACATCCTTACCAACGTTGGCATGAGTGCAAATGGTTGTTGTTCTCAAAGGAAAGAAGATGTTGCCATTCCGGGTAATGCGGATCTCGGGTATATTAAGGTAAGGACAGAAAACAGGTAGTTGTCTGTCTGAGCTCAACTCAACTACACTACACCGAATCTATCTATGGCTGCATATAGTAAGTAAGTACCATTTCAATTCATTGAGTCAATGAAACGCATACTACACATTGATATTTTTTTAATGAGAAAATTTAGTTGTATATATCGTTGTTCATTTTCTTTTAGGGGAGTCAATTTTTTTTTTAAGAAGTTAAATTAGTCATTTAAACTGGCATTGGAGATAATCGATCTTGAGAAAGAGCAAACTCTTAAATTCTAAGTCAATACTAACATGTCAATCTTGATATAATTTTCTGTATATACCTAATCATATTTTAATATAATTTTAACAAAACCATATTATAGTACGCTGTTTTCAAAAACCTGTGTTCTATCCCTGTAAGTTTAGCTCCATTGATAAGGATAATGCATAATATATACAATGTCTGGGATTCGAATCTCAGAAAGAAAAAAAAAGCATGTGTTCTTGTTCAAAATCGAGTATGAATTAAGTTATTTAATAATTCTTTAATTTGGTACTGTTCATTGATTATGTGGAGATTAATCATCAAGTGAACAATTAGCCGGGTAAAGCAGGTGTAAAATAATTGGTTTTTTTTAGAGGCTTAAATATGTCATTGGTCTTGCACTTTTATCAGATGTTGACATTGGTCCCTGCACTTTTTTTTGTTTGGCATTGATCCCTACGTTTTGTAAAATTTTTGGCTTTGGTCCTTCTATTAAGTCCAAGTTAAAAAAAAAAAACTTAAACTAATGGTGTGTCACGTGGCAGACTAAAAGAAAATTTTAAGAATTATAATAATCCAAAGTTTTGGTATTAGTCCTTGCACTTCAGCACTTTTTGATATTGACCCCTACACTTTGGTATTGGTCCCTAAACCCTTAATTTTTTTGTTTTTAATTTTTCAATATCTTCCAATGATATTATTATGTTTATTCTTATTTTGTTCATTATTTTTTATTGAGAATAATTCTAAAAAAATTCCCCTAACAAAATTATAATTTTTTGTAAGTTTAAATCACCGATATGGATTCTTCAATAATGGTGAATCACCTTTAAAGTTTAAATCACCATTATTTGTGCAATTTAACAGTGGTCTGTCGTATGGGCAAACACAACAGTACGAAAAGGGGAAAAAAATTAAAAAATACATTGTGGGAGTGGTTAGCCGTTAAACTTTTTTTTTTTAGGGAAGCCGTTAAACATAAATTTAAAATGATGGTCATGTTGTATTTTTGAGTTATTATTAAATATTTAAGTATTTATTTATTAATATGAATCAGAATAAATTACACTTTTCTCCTCTAAAAGAACCTTAATTTGTCTTCCCTTTCCATCTTATGTTAAAATATACATTATCTTCCCTTGCAAAGTAAATATATATGAAAAAAATTAAATATTCCTCAATGATAATTAAATTTAAATATTTTGTTATTAATTTGAAGATTTTAGAATAAAGCATATATTTTTGGTCCTATAAATATGTCAATTTTTCATTTTAGTTTCTTTAAAATTTTCTTTCAACATTTAGTCCCTATAAAATTTTCAATCACTACTTTTGGTCCCTATTTTTAAGTAATATTTTTGTATTTTTTTAATGAATTTGTGCATAAATGTATCGAATATTGTAAAAATTACTCCAAAAAAAAATTAGAATTTTTTAACAAAACATGAATTAAATATGAATTTTTTACCGCCAAAAATATAAAAACTCATATTTCATTCATGTTTTGGTAAAAAAATTCTAATTTTTTTGGCAGAAACTCTTATAATATTATACATTTTTTCTCCATAATTTTATTTAAAAATATAAATTCTACGTATGAGTTTACTATAAAGGAGGGACCAGAAGTAATGATAGAAAATTTTATAGGGAATAAAAGTTGAAGAGAAATTTTAGAGGGACTAAAACGAAAAGTTAATATATTTATAGGGATCAAAAACATATTTAACACTAATTTTAATTAGCTTATTTCAATAATTTGTCTAATATTTCCCGTGAACATAACTGAGTTGGCAGCAGGGACATCACAGTTAGAGAAAAAAGACGATGCAATAAGATTAAAGCTTAATCTTTCATTAAAAAGGATTTTTCATTTTATTTTTTAAGAATTATTCTCAATAAAAATTATAAACAAAATAATAGTAAAACATAATAATATAATTGAAATATTTAAAAAAAGAAAGAAAAAAAAGTCCAGCGACTAATACCAAAGTGTCAGGACCAATAATAAAAAGTGATGAAAGTGCAAGGACTAATAATGAATTAAATACTTGAAATATTTTAATTCTGCCACGTGGCGTGAAATGATTGATCCACGTGACAAACCGTTAATTTTCTTTTTTTTTAACTTGGACTTAACAGAAGGATCAAAGCCAAAAATTTTACAAAGTGCGGGGACTAATGCCAAACAAAAAAAAGTGCAGAAACCAATGCCAAAATTTGGTGTAAGGGAAAGGACCAATGACATATTTAAGCTTTTTAGAAACAATAATTGGCAAAAACATTAATTTAGCAAAATACAAAATTTGAAGAAATTCAAAAGATTACGGCTGGCTTGATTTTGATCATTCGGAACTATCTATGTATAAAGCTTCATAGTAAATATCGCTTCTATTCTAGAATCTGGATCTATGTATAAAGCTTCATAGTAAATATTTAAATTAATTTGTTGGGGCTTTAAATGGAGTTTCATCATGTGAGATTGTGAGTTGATTTTCTAGCCAATTCTAGTATCATAATTTTTTTGCAAATGAACAAATTGTGACATAAAGTTTATATGTTAAGTTGTTAACTCCTTCAAGATATAAAATATCAATGCATTATAAACATCAACAAAAAAAACATGTTTCCTTCATTTTTAATTGCTAAACCCAGAAGCATATGAGGACTTGAAATATGAAATAAATAAAAAATGATCACATATACAACATCAACAAAACCCATCTTTAACCGAAATTATTTCGGGGTAAACCGGAAATGACATATTTTACAGGAGGAAAAACACTATTAACTCTTGAAAAAATAAAGGACAATCAACCTCGCTCTCAAACTAGTATATAACTGAAGATAAAACACAACAAATCTACTATGTGCAGCATCTTTGACATGCTCCTTCGCAACACAATTTCAATACTCTACAATATTGTAGTATAACGGAATTTTATGCAATATGCAATTGACAAGACTGGAGTAGGCATAAGTTCCAGCAGCAGGGTATACATCAGACCAGAAATTTTTTTCCGAACACAAATAAATCCAGTAAGTTGACATGAAACTTAATAGATCGAGGTCATACTCAAGAACAATCTTAAAACCATACTGCTCAAGTAAAACAAATAACACATGAAAAACTACAAGAAAAATGGAAAAGAACACCACAATGTTACAACTTACAAGTCATATAAATTCCCAATCTAATTGGAATTTCATAAGATTTTGTGTTCAATCAAGATTTTTAAAAAATACAAGACTTCAATATATTTGGAAATCTAATTGGTAAAAATATTGGATCCTTTGCTACGCTCTTCTACTTTTTTTAACTAAAAATGGAAGAGGAAAACTATCAAACAAGTCAAGAGGAACGGACACCTCTAACATCATAACATAACAATAAACTAAGCTTAGGACAAACATAATCTACACTAATTCCAGGAAAAAGTGCAACATGTCCCTTATTAGCATAAAGATTCACACATTTATCTGCTTCTGTGTAAATATGTCAGATAGAAGTTCGCCAAAATGGAAGGTCAAGACGAACAACAATCTCCTGAAGGAAGGGTTGAATAAAAGCAACTTCTGTAGAATTAGGACACCATATAAAGGTGATATTTAGATCTTGAGCATGCTTCATTTGCAAACAAAGAGCCCATAATTCACCCTAAAAACCATTACAAAATCCCATCTTATTGTAAAAACCTTTGATAAAATTCTTGTTGGAGTTTCTGGCAAGACCACCACAAGCCAACCTACCAACGTGGCCAAAATGTGACTCATCAACATTTATCTTAGTACAATCTAGAGGTATTTGTCTTGGTGTATTGTGATGCTGCACTATAAGCTGAATTTAACTATATAGCCGGTGCAGAAAGAACTACCCTATGTTTTATATGCCGGTAAAAACCAGAGAATTCCTGTCCTGTCAGATCTCATAAATAGTGACGCAAAAGAAAACATTCCAATGATCATGATGCAGACATATGATTAGAAGAAAGGTTCCAGTCCAGCCAAATCTTAAGACCGAGGCTGAAAAACTTACTCCATTGGTTTGGTTGGATCATACTAGTCCAAAAAACATTTAGTATCCTCACAATTGTGAAACATCTGCATAATTGATTCAGAGCTACCATTGCATCTATTCTAGGACAAGTCTCGTCAGTTATCATACCACATCGTTTACGCTCTTCATTTGTCATAAATTTAGCATGTTCTAATTTCTACACGAAAAAACTTGAATTTGTTTGCTCCAAACTGAGTTAAATAGGGGATCAAGATCAACATGGTCCAAATCATGCCGTTGCAGCAATCAATAGGCCGAATTTAAGCTGAAGGATTCATATGATGTAAAATTCTAGCAGGGAAATCCGCTAGGACCAGCAGAAGGATGCAATTTAAGCTGAAGGATTCATCTGGTCTTTAATGACAGACCAGTTCAAGTTGCCATGGTAGTGTAATGGCTCGCAGGGATGTTTAAGACAGCAAGAGGCATGTCGTTATGCAGAGAATCATCCACCCAGGAACCTATTTATTTGTAAGGCCAGTAATTGTATATCACTAATGAGCACAAAGTCTAACAAAACATTTTCACTAGAAGTTATAAATTCTCGAAATTTAATTTATATACTTATACCTATTTACATCTACTTTTTCCCTTTTTTTCAGACATGGATGTCAATAATACCACATTATTTGGTTGAAGGGTTGCCAACAAAATTTACTATACTTAGATATCCTTTTTGCAACAATGTAATCACCAATGGTAACACCACATAAAGAGCACAGTAGTCATTGTATTGTCATAGTACCACAATAACAAATAGAGATATACATCTATGTAATGTAATAGCAATCCTTTTAACTTACCTGAATATATTAACATCCAATGATTCCGATTTTAAGCTCCGCAAATCAAATTTCAACATAACGGAAAATACGAGTCATCTAATCTTAAACCAACTATTTTTACTAACTTAATCTATGATAGAGGATTCATTTCCCTCGGTCTTCAATTCTCCCTCTCTCTCTTTCTCTCTCACACACACACATCAAAATTTGTGTACTATAGGAGTTCTTACCAGAAATGCATAGTGAAAGTATAGAAGTAAATTTGAAATATATTATTCATTGTGAGACAACTAACGATGTTAATGTGCAAAACAGGAATTGGTATAGATTTCCACTGTGGAACAACAATATAAAATGCTCGGAGAGTCAACTAGTTTACAAGGAACCTTTCATGTAACAAAGATGCAGATATTCATAGAATTTCATCTGAAAGTTAACAAAAAGCAATACAAAGAATCAGAAGTTGAGGATTTAAGTAACCCTAACCCATTCAGCGAGTGTCGTACATCATGGAATCTAACACCTTTCTAAAAAAATTGGGGAAGGGTGTTATTAGTTAGTGTGGCACTAATGACCATTTTACAGCCATATCCGAGGGAATTTGAACTCTGTCCCTTGAGGTTAAAAGTTCAGACTGTTACCGTCGAGCTGAAATCTCATGGACAGAATCAACACCTCAATCCAACACTAATTATCTTACAACACTGTAATAAAACTAAATGTATACAGAAATGAATTTTTTGAGTATAAACCAGGTATCCTCTCCACACAATACAACTGCAATGACTAACCTCTCAAGCTGAATATGAGCAGTAAAACTGTCCCGCAAATGATAAGTTTTAGGAGTTAAGAGACAAACTTAACTGCTGATAACTTCATCATTGTGTCCATGTAAACCTTCCACTAATCTCCTCTTGGCAGATTTGCTTCTATAAGACCAAACCTCAAAAGCCTCACTCAAGTCGGGATATCCAACTTCCCTACTTCCGATCCAGTCAGCTAGAATGCTCGCTTGATCGTTTGACGGCAATGTCAATACCAATGACACAATTGCTCCCTCAATGGCCTGGCACAAATCCTCATCCATTTTATAACCAAAACTAGTCTCCTCAGAGGCTTTTGAATCCAACAACGGCTTCATCTTGCGAATGTAGGGAAACCACGTTTTTAGCAATTGCACCCGACTTGGAGCCGGAACAATCACACTTCCATAGCTAACTGCTTCCAAAACTTTGCATGTTACTTCTATCAACTTTACTTTCAAGCCCCACATGACATGATCAAACTTTTTGTCTTCAATGATCCCTAAAATTTTACTAGAAATTGCAACCCAATTAGAAACAAAATTCTTCATCAAATCCATCTTCGGTAGTACATTACACATCCATTCAAGATCAGATACTCTCCTCATTATCGTGTTATCAGCAGCCTCAAACTCAAGCATAGGATTCAGCAGCAAGGACGACAAATCCGTTTCAAACGAATGAATGACATTGTGAACACCCATTCTGACAACAGATTTTACTTCATCATCAGAAATAATGAGTGAAATATCTTCATCTTCTCCTAGCATGTAGTCAACTTGCTCTTGAGCAGAGGTTCTTAGCTCATCACCGAACGGAAAACATGGTACCTCAATAGACACTGCGAACCGAATAGCTGAAACAAACATATCTTTAGCCGCGCTTAAATTAACAGGTTTGCTTCTCATTGTTTTTGACATCTCAATTTAACTCGATTTCAGTCCGGCTTTTAAATTTGAAACTCACCAAATTCATCCAGGAAATACCTTCAACTCCAGGTTTATAACTCCTGTTATCATTCCATAGCAAAAAGCAACTTCTACCTAGGAATATAGCACAAATCAAACTTCAAACAACAACATATTTCAAGCTCCAAATAAATGTAGAACAGAAAATTATAGAAATAGTTAGTGTTGCCAAATAGCGGCGCTACAGCGCTATAGTAGCAAAATTTGAACTAATCGATATTGTTCCGTGATATGTTATGTAGTACAAAGTGTTGTCAAATCTGGCCACTCAAAAACATGTTTCCAGAATCTACAATCTTGTCAATGCTATCAAAACACATTTATTCAATAAAACTAAATAAAGAAACCCACTTGAGAATTGAAAAAACTACTGAAATGGAATAAAATCACAATAAAGCTGATTTTTTTAAAGTTAAAACTTAAAAGGGTGTTGTAATAAGTAGCTGAAAAAGTGGATTAACAAGTTTAATAACCACTAAATCATTATCAAAACAAATCTATAAACATAAACACAAGTTTAATAATCTTAACATAATTTTAAGATGAGGAATTATTACCATGCAATCTGAGGAACAGAGAAAAGGGGATGCTCCTCAATTTGATGATGTTCTTGTCTACTCTTCTTAGAAGCTTTGACGTCAAAGAAGAAAATCCCTGATTATACGGTGTCGTTTTAAGAAACGTGTTTGGTTAAAAAGTAATATGAAGGAAAGAAATGAAGAGAAGGGAAAGGGAGCTTAAAATATTATTAGTTTAGTTTGCTCTCGGAGAGAGAAGCAAAGTGTACTTTTTGTGGACCCCACGTCTTATAGTTAAGTCAGAGAGCATCTTTAATGCCATGGGAATTTGTTAGATGGACTTGTCTAACATTTGCAATATTGCACATGTTAAAACTAAGGTTAAACAAAATATCTGTACCCGCTTGAAAGCCATCCAAACTGGTAAAATTGTGACCATTCGGTCGGGTATATACGGGGTCACAGGTTGGTGCTTCGGGTTTTGCGGTTTTATACGGTTTACAACGGTCGGATTTAAATTGGAAAAATGAATCCGTTGTACCAAATAACCAACTGTTTGTATGGAGTGATAAAAGTTACTACTGTATTTTAGTTTTACTATGTGAAAGCTGGCTGCACCTAAGAGACGTATTGTCGCATCTGTCAATTGTCTTGGAACTCACAAAAAAAAACTTGGCTAAAGAGCATTTTTCACCTCTTAAGTTTTAAAAAGTTGGGTTTTTGGCCCCCTATGAAAAAAATGACAAAAGTGACCCCATGTTTAGTGAAATATGCTCTTTTGACCCCTAACATAAGGAAAATATGATCTTTTGAACCCTTATCTTCTCAAAAAGTTGCGATTATGGCCCCTTTTTTGGGACACGTGGCGTCTTCTCAACAATTTTGAAATAAAAGGGGCCAAAATTGTGATTTTTTTAAATAGAAGGCGAAAATTACAACATTTTAAAACTTAGGGATCGAAAAGTGCAGTTTAGCCAAAAAAACTATTCAATTTCAAAGCATTAATTCATGTTATTAATACTCTAGTCTATTTTATTCTAGACTTTAACACATATTTTTCTTAGTATTAACAAATCACTACTTTATGAACCAAATTCATTACACCAGCATACACACGCCACATTTCCTACTAGAACTAGACTTCTGCTTCAATTCCTTTCGATTGAGAACTTTTCTTCACTCAGCTCCACAAATCTCAACTCTTTCTTCTTCTACTTCTTCCCTTATTCCCATTCCCACATTGCACTGACTACGTAATCCTTCTTCATTCTTTCACATGCATGTTATAAGCCGTGAATATCAATAAATCTAGAACCCTTTCTTCCTCACTTTCCACACTGTGATTCCATTATTTTTTTTGTAATTTTTGTACTAGATCTTATTTAATCCACAACTGACGGAATCCGGCCAACCAACCGTTAAAACCGTTGAACCGCCAACCGCCGAAAGCGTAGACTCAAATGGACGGGAACAGACTATGATATTGACACAGACAGTTTGATCGATTTCGGATTTTAAGCCTGAAACCCGCCCGGAACCGTCCGCTGTCTAGGCCTAGTTAAAACAACTAAAAGTTATATTTTTTATTGAAAAATAACAACAATTTATTAAAAAGTTACATATTTAATATAAAATGAACAAGTTTTAAGACAAAATTGGTATTTTAAACTTCTTAACATGTGCAAATTTGCACATGATAGAAATTAAGTTTAGATTATAGAATCTGAATCGTGTTTTTAGGTGGAAATTGAGTTTTTCACGTGTTCGGACTATACAATCAGAAAATGCTATTATAATAAGGCGTTACGATTTTGAGCTTTCACATCATCATAATTTAAAGTCAAATTCAACTTTTCTGCACATTGACTTTAAATTTGGTGATGATGTCAATTTAACCATCAACCACCATGACTCTTTTTATTTTCCTTTGCATCCAACTACACCAAGTTGCTCCACAAGCTTCCACCCTTTGCTTCTTCAACCTTCAGATTGTCTTCCGCCCTCTTGAAGTTCCTTACATCCAACTACACTAGGATTTTAGTTAGTTCCACAAGTCTACACCAAACCCTCTTCAACCACGAAACGTCTCCCGCTTCCTTGAAGATATCCTTGCATCCAATCACCCTTGATCTTTTAGGTAATCACACAAGTCATGTCATACATTCTTCAAACCCCGGAATGTCTCTCGTCCTCTTGAAGAATTCTCTTGCTCAGAACTAGAGCATAACACACAAGGTCTCCATAGTCGTACCATTCCAGTGTCATCAACTCCACCTCAAGTTGAGCTTTCTCTACTTCAACTTCAAATGCATACACACGTTATACTTTCACCTTGCAACTCCACCTCAAAAGGTTGATCACGAGTATTCTTCACACCGCCTCTCCAGGTTGACCTTGAGTATTCTTCCTACCGCCTCTCCAGGCTGATGTTGAGTGTTTAATGTCTCTCTGGACGACCACCGCTCTACAAGGCATCATTACCAAGGTGAGAACCATCACCTTCTTCATCCTCCCAACAACACACCACCAAAGCACCCACGTCCTCTTACTCCTCAGAGACAACTTGCGCAGAGTTATCATTGTCCTCCGGACAATACCTCTTGAAGTGACCAAACTTGTGACACTTAAAGCACTTATACTTTGACTTTTACCGCTCTTTGAGCTTCCCCAGTTACCTCTACCTCCACCATTTCCTCTTGAAACACTAAGGCCTTCACTGTTTTCATCCGCTCTCAAGTCCTTGAACTTGGTCAACTCCTTGGTTCTCAAAGCCGCTTGAACTTCTTCCAAGGTGACAGTGCCTTCTTGGCCATAGAGCATGGTATCCTTGAAGGATTCAAATGATCTCGGTAGAGCACACAACAAGAGTATATCTTTGTCTGCATCCTCAAGATTCACCTCAATGTTCTCCAAATCATCAAGGATTTTGTTAAACTTCGTTAATTGCTCAGTTGTGGTCTTTGACTCCACCATCTTGAATGAGTAGAGTTGTTGCTTAAGGAATTTCCTATGAACCAAAGATATGAACATATACAATGATTCCAACTTTAACTACATCGATGCCGCAATAGGTTCCTTCACGACATCCCTCAAAACTTTGTCACTGAGGCAAAAGACAATGGCACTCCTAGCTTTGTCCACCATCTCGGTCTTCTCCACTTGTGACATGGTGGCCGGTAACACACCTTCACCCTTCAAAGCTTTCTCACATTTTTGTTGTTTCAACACCGCTTGCATATTCACCTTCCATAACCCAAAACTGTTACTTCTAGTGAACTTCTCAATATCCCACTGTGAACCCATGGTACTCACCAAACCAATTTATTCCTTTACTCCACGGTGGGCGCCAATTGTTGTGAATTCAAACTCAAAACTCACACCAATAAAACTATGATGTGTGGAGCAAAGGAAATTGGTAACCAATATCAAAGTAACAACAAGCAAAAACAAAAATAACCAACCTAGATCTAATCTACGAATCAAGTGAAAAATTACGAAATCACAAGCAAAAGATAAAGAGAGAAGAGAAACAAATACACTAAGAAATGTTTACCCAGTTCAGTCCAACTTGACCTACTATGGGGGAGAGATTGATCTCTCCAATCCACTATCAATGAGTTCTTACAAACAGATACAAATAGGTTAAAAGAAATTAGCTTCAGCAAGCTCACAAAGAACAAACCTATTTTCTACCCATTTCCCCAATCTCACCAATGAATAAGACACTCAATGATTTTCACTCACCCAAGGTGTTTACAATTTTTTCCCAACCCAAGAGAGCCCTAATAAAAGACCTTCAACCCTAAAGTTATCTCCTTTGATTTCCCAAGTTTCACTCTCTTCAAGCTCTAATATTGTTAAAATTGTGTTACGATTTTAACGTACGACCCAAGGTACAAAACCTTATCCACAAATCATGTTATGCCTGCCATAAATCGCGTTACGATTTTGACACCAGAAGAAACCATTTATTCTACCAAGAAAACCGCGACACGCCATCGTGTTACACCACCAAAATCGCGACGAAAATCGCGTTATGATTTTGAGCTTTAACAACATCACAATTTGAAGTCAAATTTAACACATGGTATAAATAAAAAAATAAATCAAAGGATATAAATCTAGGAAGTAAATGAAAGAAACAAAATAAATAGATCTGAAATACCTAAAATATATGTGATATAAAATCAATCTTCTTTCTTCCACGATTTTTTCATATTTTTCCCTTTTTAACATAATTTGAAAGATAGAAGATGATGATGCAGGGAAGATAATACTTTTCCCATATAGTTCTATATTTTGATGAAATTTGAAGAGAAGACCATGAGGAGTTGGTATGGTACTCGTAGCCAACGAAGATCAAATCACGACTAGAAGCAGCCACAAACAGTATTAGTGGCGGCGACTGGGGTTTGAAGAGGAAGAGAGATATTTATCTGATTAGTTACTTAGAGAGAGAGAGAGAGAGAGATGGGAAAATGTGGTTTCTCATTAGGGATGAAGACGAGATTTTAAGTGAGAATTAGTGTTAAAATGGAATGAAGAGTTAGGATTAAAACAAAATAAAAGGAATTGTTTTGCACCTTTAGATTATAATGGGAGGTGGTGTGTGAGGAAGAGGGTGTTGCAAGTAGCATCCCAAGTTCACTCAAAACAAAAACAAAAACAAAAACAAGAACAAGGAACATCCCAAACAAAAGATTTTTCTCCAAATAAAGGAAAATATAAATAAAAGAAGGCCCCATAAAAAAAAGACCTAATCGAACAATAAAAAAAAAATACAACTTTACTTAACGAAGATTAAACAAAAGTTATTTATTCAATTAAAGAATTTATAATTTAACAATATTAAAATATTTAGATTACTGCTTATATATTTAATTATGATTTTTTATTATTTATAAACGGGACAAATAATTGCAATTGATGCATAAAATTATAAACATGTTTGCGAAATTATACACGAGACAAATACATGGGACACATGGAACAAATTATATAAATATATGTCACAAATTATATATGGGAGAAGTTATGTACATGACAAATTGATGGTCAGATTTAAACAAATGTATCAAATCGTTTACTAAATAATAAAGTGTAAGTAGATTATCGTATCCACATGGATTGTTGTTCCAACTAGGCAATTTACGTGACTTATTTGTGAACAATTAAAATAAATAAAAACTATAAAATAAAGATAAAGGGGTGTTTTGCAATTTAGTATTTTTGCAGCAGAGCAAGAATTTAGGAATAACCTGGTTTTGATTGCAGAATGTTAGCGGCGGTTAGGTTTCTTTCAATTCTCTCTGCTCATTTGTTGGAATTAATTAATGGTCAAGCATTATTTAGTTTTTAGCATCTTCTATCTAAGTGATGATTTTGTGGGATTGAACTACCAACCAGCTGTCAAGTTGCACCTACTGGTCACACGGGTTTGTACATGCGGGGTCTTACTCTCTCAGAGGTTTGCGTTCATCGCCATCTAAATTTCAGTTGCAACCTTCCACCGGAGTTTCTACACGTTTCAGTGTTTAGGGTCGTCAATCCTATCGGGAGATACACTTACGCGCACAAAGGTACGTGTAGGTTCTTACTTTCTCATAGGTATCTGAATCAACAACGGATAATAGGGTTCCAAAATTATCGATGTCCTAAATGTATCCTCGTCTATTGAATCTTAGAAGGATATCAACATATTCTCCATCTCGGTAGTTCTACAAACGGGAAGCTCTATCTTGTAGAATAAAGTTAATGTGTTGATTTAAGTCATGAAGTTATTGTGTTTCCCTAATTACTATTAATCGTTATGTTAGTTACTTCCTGATTCGGGTAGATTTTCACCAATATTAGATATGTTACCTTCCTAAGTACTGTTAGCTCAAGGTGGTTCACTTCAGAGGAGACAAATCTTATGCAATAGTGAAATTAAATAGGATGCGAAAAATAACTGAGTAAAGAACTTAGATTAAATAATGCAACAAATAGAATGCAGATTTATCATATAACCCTAGCCTAAAAAGGTTTAGTTACTCATGGTAACTAAAGACAAATTATAAACATACCCTAGAGACTTAGAGTAAGGAGAGAGACTCCTCCTTTGAAGCTCCTAGTGCTTGACTTCCTTTTGAACCGCTTCGTTCTGAATGAAAAATTATGAATGAGACGAGTGATATTTATAGAGAGTTTCCACCTTAAGTTGGGCTTAAAAATCGGGCTTTTCCATTTAAAACTCCAAAAAAAGCATATTTGACCCGCTCCCATCACACTTGGGGCGCTTTCCTGGACGCACAAGGCTAATTTCCATGCGCCTGAAGCATGACAACATGCTTTGGGCAGATGACAGTCACTTAGGACGCATGACAGCACACTTGGGGCGCATCAGTGCAATTTTCAGCATGAAATTGCATGTTTTTTTTCGTTCTTTTGGGTGTTTTATGTCTTAGGACTTAGGAACATAACTCCTCCCTTTGTAATGTCTTATGAGACCTCTTGAATCTTCATTCACGGTCTTTCCGAGATTTTCACAAGTCTTCATGATGTTTTGTTTTGCCGATTTGCATGATTTCTTCTTGAATTTCATCAAAACACCCTAGAATTGCTATGTTTCAAGAAAAGTAGAATACATGATTCAAATAGAAAACATAACAAAATGTCCCGAAAATCATAAGCAATTGCTCTAATACTCCTCATAATGAAAACTAAAAGAAAATGAATGACATACTTGTTAAATATAACATAAGATGATATGTCACATCACAAATCATCTATGAGAAATGTGTATTGATAAAATTAATTAATCTTTCTTAATGGAAAAACCATGAATAAATAAACCGAAAAAATGAATAAGATCTGAAATTTTTGGCTCTATTAGGGCTTCCCTAGGGAAACCCCGAATCTCTCTTTTTTCATGGCCAACTTCTCAATTTTTTAACGAAATGGTGTTGAACATCCTTATATTGAAAACCATTCATGTTCGTCGGTGATGGCAAAACTTTGAATGGTCTAATGTAAATCGGGTAAGGTTGATGCACTTAGTTTAGATTATGCTAGCTGGATTAGTACAAGTTAAACGCAACAATATAGTACAAGTTCTTGCCAATTCTACACAAGGGAAAAAAATAGTACAAGAAGTAAAAAGGACATCCCTTAAATCTTCAATACAAGAATGCAACGACATTATTTTCGAGAGAAAGGTGAAACGCACTCTAACAACGAGAGAAAGGTGAAAATCGCGATTTTGGAAGGTTGTTAGCGATAGGAAACATCCGGAGGCGAGGAATCGACCAATGATGATTATGATTCATGCATTTCTTTTCATATACTTTTGTTTATGTTTCGAATAACATGAGTAGCTAAACTCCTAAGGTTAGATCATGTAGACAGACCTCTTTGTAACTACATGAGCTATGTAATCTATTGGTCTATCTGAATATAACTACTCTATTCCTGTTTTGATTTGTTTATAACTCGTTCTTAATACCTTTTGTGCGTCTACAGATGTCCATGAAATGATCCAATCTCAACTGAGCACTAACCCCGACTGTTGGATATGCACTTGTTATTATTCGTTCTAACTATAATAATAATTGTTCTTATTTTTTTTTTTCCAATTAAACACGTTCCTGAAAGTCGTCATGAAATCCACATGACTTAATACGATCCGTCAAATTGAAGTCCACTATCATATTATCAAAATTAAATTCATTTTGTTTACCAAGTTTTATATAATTTGTAAAACTGAAAATAACAAGCAGCACAAGGGGTAAAATAACTTACTCTATTACAATAAGTACAATCTTCCTTGAAATAGTTCTTGCTAAAAGGAAATTAACCCTAGTTTTTATTTGTGACAAGAGGAAAGTAACCCTATTTTTTTTATTGATACAAGACAAAAATATAAAATGTTACAAAAAAAATACAAAAGAAAATAGTATAAGAGGAAAAAACAATCTGAAGTCTTGTGATCGGAACTATATCCTTCTGAGTTCTTTTATTTTATTTTGTTTTCCATAGGTTTCTTCTACTAAAGGTGATTCTATTCGAAGCACGGTCAGACATAAAATGTAGGCAGCTCTCTCGGTCTCAGCCGAGTTTCAAACCGTGGTTTGCCACATTGTCTGAGACTAGCAGTCTCTTATGCTAGCTTCAACCCTGTTGGATATCCCTTTGATATTGGATTCCATGTAACTCTTTTATCTCATTTCCAAGATGTATGTATTATATAATTAGTCAAAAGATCTCCCTTCAAAATCAGGTTCTAATTGGTTATAGTTGTTGTCCTGAGGTAACCTGATCAAGACAGCAAGACCTGAAGAAATAATTGAACATATGATCAGAAATTAACAAATGCAGATGGAAACATTATAATGAAATATGTAGTATAACTTATAGTACTTCAAAATAGGAGTAGTCATGCTTTATAATGGGAGTAAATTTGTTATAAATTTATAATTTATAATATATTTATGTTTACCTTCAATAACTTTATAGAGAGTAGACCACCATCTATCTGTAGGAACATGATACTTTGTGAGTGTCTCTTCTATGGTTTCATCATGCTTTCCTTCTAGAACTTCCTGAAGTGTAACTACTGCATCCTTTGTTCTATTAAGGATGTCCTTATTGTCTTCATTATTTGGACTTTGAAGGTGTTGATGTAAAGAAGAAAGGGTAGAAGCTATTGCAAACTGAGTAGCAGCAGCCCAATTTGTAGATGCTAACTGTCTCGTATGGTTTTCTGACTCCATGCTATATTCATTTGAATTGTTCTCTTTCCTTCCAAATACTAAGCTACATAAATACTCAGCATTTGCAGGACCAGTACTTTGAACCATTTTGTAGAATGCGGTTTCTTCATTTTGTAAGAGTTTCTCAGGTGAATTGTATTCAAGAACCTGTAAAGCATACAAGATGATGAATCATCAACTCTAGCACATGTGATGAATGTCATGTTTATATGAGGCATGTTTGGCACACACTCCAACCAGGTTTTCTTCATATGCAAAAGTCAGGAATTGAATCCCTGACTACTTAAGGTGTATGAGTCCCTTATCACTCGGATCAACCACATATTGGTAAAGGGGTGTGTACGTAGCTGGGAGAGGTAAGTGTTCTTCTCTTCCCTACTAAAGACGAGGGTATACAGGGACTATATTGAAAACTTTTTTATATAGGAACCAAATAAAAAGTTTAATGTGTTATATAGGGATAAAAAAAAATTGACCAATTAATTTCCATAGAACCATGATAAGTAGAACATGCAAAAAGTGAATATGTATAGTTCATTCAAGCTACTTGGACATACCTTGCCAGCATCGAGCAACAGAATTCGGTTGCAGTCGATAATTGTATTCAATCTATGTGCAATGATGAGCATTGTGCAGGAATGAAATTCTTGTCGGATGGTTTTCTGTATTAGAGCATCTGTTCTAACATCTACAGCAGCAGTAGCTTCATCAAGGACAAGAACCTTTGATCTTCTTAGCAATGCTCTAGCTAAACTTAATAGCTGCCTTTGTCCAACACTGAAATTGTCTCCTCCTTCGGAAACCTTTATTCGGTGCAAAAGATTAACTTGTCATATTTCTTCCTTTTGGTTGAAAATTTCAAATACACTTCAAGTTTTGATGACTATTATCATATGCACAAAAGAATTTATTCCATAATCTATGTACCTGAGCATCTAGACCAAAAGAATTTCTTCCTATTACATCTTTCAAGTGTGCCCTTTCCAAAGCTTCCCATAAGTCAGCATCGTTGTGTTCATTAAATGGATCGAGATTGAAACGAACAGTTCCTAAAAATAGAGAATGACAATTTTCAGAACATTTAATTAAATTCATATTGAAATTAATAGCCAATGATTATTTACAATTAAATGAAAACTAAAAATACAAAAATAGTCATGTATTTTATAGTAACATGCATGCATGATCAAAATTATAGTTCATACCGGAGAAAAGAACAGGCGACTGTGGTATGATAGTAAGAACTCTTCGCAAATCTACTAGTCCGAATGTAGAAATATCACAACCATCAATAATGATTCTTCCACTTTGCAGTTCCACAATCCGGAACAATGCATTAAGCATGCTAGACTTTCCTGCACCAGTTCTTCCAACTACACCTATCTTCTCAGTTGAAGGCACTACAAAGGACAATCCATGCAAGACCGGAGGAAGTTCCGGCCTATAACTAAGAACAACATTCTCAAACTCAATTGATCCTTTTGTTGGCCATCCTGGTGGTGGACGGTTCGTCTCAATTATACTTTGACCCTCGGTTTCTAAATTTATATATGTGTCAACGCGCTCGACTGAATTCAAACTGTTTTCAGCTCTACTTGCTTGTCTAAGTACACCACTCAAGAGATTTGTTATGTTCAATGTATAACTAAGAAGTAGACCCATGGTAGATGCAATCATTGTAGGATTTTCAGATCTTGCATTTTGTAACACAGCAAATGTTGCTATCAACCAAATCATGAGGCCACCTAAGCTTTCTAACCTTATGGTTAGCCAACGGTTTGAACTAATATTCACAAGAGTAAATCTGATATTGTTATCCATGAACTTTCCATTGATGTTTGACATCCTGTCGTACACTTTGTAAGCGCGAATGCTCGACAAACCATTCAATGATTCTCCAAAATGTGCATAAACAGGAGATCTTGTAATGGAATCCATGCGCTTCACCTCTCGAGCCGTGCTCTATTAGGCATGATGTTAATAGGAAAGATTAGTCAATTCCTCAAAAAAAAAAAAAATGATCAATTCCTATAAGGATCAAGCAACCTAATCTTTCAAATTTCCAAAATTGCAAATTAGTCCCTTAATTACATAATATCAATCAATTGAGTCCCTCCATCAAAATATTTCTTTAGTAAACGTCCATCCAAGCCAATAAAAGATATACATATTGACGTGAATAGTCTTTTGCTGCATCGAAACAAGCATAGAACCTTCAAAATTGTGGTGTAAAATTTGAAAACTGGACTAAATTTTTTGATATATATTTTTTTACAATCTAAGGGATTAAATTTCTATTTTGGAAATTTAAAGGACTAAATTGCTATTTCGCAAATTTGGGGACTAAATTGACCGGCCCTTATAATTTAAAGGACTAAAATGGTCATTTCCTACTCATTCCTAAGTAAGGGCAAGATATAGAACACACCTGGTAGTATATATAAGCAACATAAAAAAATATCAGAAGTGGCATTATGGCCCACAGGGAAATGGTGCTGACAGTGCCTATAAGAACAAATGTTGAAAGCAGTTGCCAGACTTGCCCCAGAAACATATTCATCAAGTTAAAAACATTGGTATCGATGTCTCCCGTGTCTTTCGCAAATCTATTAATTATGCGGCCGACAGGATTAGTCTGGAAGAATACCATTGGAGCATGCAAAATTTTATCTAGCATTGCATCGTGCAATCGTTTTGCAGCACGAAGACTTGAAATGATCAACCAATAAGAGTTTGCAAGTGCCACGGATACCTGAATGCAGAAAATGAAATATTCATTTCATAGCTTGTTGAAGGATGAACATTTTCCTGAACTATACTGATTCCTTACAAGTAAAGCAAAAGATACTAAATACAAAGTAAAAATTTTAATATTGGATTTTCGAAACATGTGAGAACTGAGAAGATACTGTTGTTGAATAGAAACTCATAGCCATTGCAGAATTACCTGTCCAAATGAGAACATTGCATAGATGAAAAGAAAATAGCCTGCTTGAGAAGCTGCAGTTGAATCTTGAGATGTCCACACACTTAACCATGTACTACTTGAAATTCGAAGAGCTTCTGTTAATGTGTAGCATGCAAAAAGTATAGCAACTACCCACAGTCCTCCCAAAGCAGATGTGTACCTGTAATTTGTGATATATGATTACACACAGTCCTCCCAAAACGGTGTTTAACACTTTCAAAACTTCTGGATCTATTTTCAAAATTTGTAAACGAAAATGGTGAGAAAATATTGGATCTATATTTGTTTAGGTTTCCGAAACATTTGAAACGGTGTTTAGAATTTTGAGCCTTGCCTTTCTCATTCTTCTAATATAAAATTGAATTTCATCACAGCATAAGTGGACATGTGTATTGTCCTTTACTTAATCAACTTAACCTTATGAGATAGTTGGTTCATGAAACCTCATAACAATAACTTGAAGGAAAAGATTCATGTACTCTTCAAGCTTACCTCGTTAGAACTTTCCAGCTAACCACACCAGTCTCCCGCTCTTCTTTCTTAACAAGTACCGATTTTCTCAATTTTCCCTTCTTCTCATAGCTTGCATCATTTGGTAACTCTACAATTGCTTCATTATTCAAGGGTGTAACATTAGTCTTGTCGTGACTATCACTATCTTTGTTACTATCTACTTCTTGTTCCATTTTCCCTGCATTTTCCATTAGTTTCTGAAATAGAGGCCCACATTTCGACAACTCCTCGAACGTTCCTTGCTCCTTAATCATTCCTTCACTAACAAGAATGATTTTATCCACCTGAGGGAGAAAATGAAGCTGGTTGGTGACAAGAACTCTGGTTTTCCCTTGCAGCCCTTCCTTTATACAGTTCTTGAAAACCTAAAGTACATAGCAAATCAGGTTATATGAACTACGATTATAGATAATTTACAAAGAAATTAAATTGTCAACAATTAATGTTGACATCAACAATTCCAATATTTATACCGCAGGAGAAAGGAAAATCCTATATAGTACATGTGATGGCTAGGACAATACCTCTTGAGCAATATGAGCATCAAGAGCACTCAAAGGATCATCAAATATATATACATCTGAATTTGAATAGACAGCCCTAGCTAAAGAAACTCTTTGCTTTTGTCCACCACTAATATTGACTCCTCTTTCTCCAATCTCCGTAAAATCTCGTCCCTGGAAATATATAAGTGAGATAACTAAATTATAAGAAACTTCTGCATTAACTATAGAAAATATGAAATTTTATTATCAATCTTACAGGTAAAAAGTTGAGATCATGCTCCAAAGAAGTGACATCGATAGCCTTCGAATACCGTCCATGGTCAAATTTAGAACCAAATAATATATTTTCACGAACCTGCAAAATAAAATCTGATTTAGAATGATAAATTAAATAGTACTTATGAATAAATCATAAATCTTATATGAATACAATAAGCTGCAACTCACCGTAGCATTGTAAATCCAAGAAATCTGTGGAACATAAGCAACAGTGCCTCTGATTGTAGCATTTCCATCAGATACAAGAGGTAGCTCTCCAAGCATTGCTGAAATAAGTGATGTTTTCCCTTCTCCAGTACCTCCAATGATTGCCACTAAGCTTCCAACTGGTATTTCAACATTGATATTTGATAATGTGGCCTTCTCTTCCTGTTAATTGGATAAATATTTTTATACAAGTGAATTGCACACTACTAATATCTCTTAGAAATCGTGGTTGGGCCTAACACAACCCCACAAAACCGGCTTTGTAAGGATGAGTTAGGCCTCAAATTTCAACATGGTATCATAGCTGCGCGATGAGCACAAAGCAAACTATTATTTCGCCTTTTACTAAAAAAATACTGTGTGCATGTCGCATGAAGCAGCATACGATAAATTTTTAGAAGTGCTGTGCTCTTCCAGCCGCTGGTAGTAAAATTGAACAAAACAGATGAAAAATGAATATTTTGCCTCACGTTAATAAAAACTTCCTATCATTAGCATCACATTACTCAAAAGCAACAGGTTGGTCTCCTTATATCATAGCACTATAGTTCTCCTATAGCCGTTATTTGACAATATTTTGTACTAAATCATGTATTGTTGAACAATAGCGGTTTGTTCAAATTCTGCTATGCTATTTAACAATATTTTGTACTAAATCGTGTATTGCTAAACAATAGCGGTTTATTCTGCTATGCTATAATAGCAACTATTTGACAACACCGGTTGTCCTTGATATGGTCTATGTTGTAATTTTTCGGGATTGTGGAGGGAAGAGAGAATTCTAATCAAAATTACATGCAGCATATTCTGATATGGTTCTATTTTGTAGTAGTTTTAAAAAGTAAAATTGTTTTAAATTTGAAACTGATTGTTGATCAGCTTTTTGGTAAAATGCTACTCTTCATAAAAACTGACTGAAATAATGGCAATGCTTATAAGAATCAGTTAAAAATTTACCTTAGGATCCCATGAAAAGAATCCATTCTTTATTGAGATGGCGGGAAGTCCTGGAACAATAGGTGGATTCTGTTGTAAATTTCGTTCCTCGGCTGAAAACAGTTCCTCCAAACGTTGCAATGAGACATTTGCATTTGCTACCTGTCGGAAAATACAATCCGTAAACAGTAAGAAATGACTTCATATCTTTATCATAAACTTATTTCTAAGAATTGGATTAAATATGTTTTTGGTTCTTATAAAACAAGAAAATAAATTCATTTTAGTCCCTATCACAATTTTATACCTTTTTTTTCCTTAAAGCATTCACCCTTATGGTATGAGCGACAAAGAATGTACTATTTTTGTTAAATGCAAAGACTAAAAAATATAAAAATCTTATAGGGATCAAAATGAACATATTTTTGATAGAGCACTAACTGAATGAGATTAGGGCGAGATTAGGGCAAATAACAACCTGACTTAGTAAATTTGGAAGCATATTTAAAGGAAAGCGCAAAACCGAAAACAGTGATAATGAGGTGAATGCTCTTGCAGGTGTTAATTCTCCACCAAGTAAAGTAAACACTCCAAAGGAAGTTACTGTCACAAGAACTGGGATGCTGTTCAGTATAAAACTATTAAGCTGCAATAGAAGAAAGATAGTTAGGAAAAATGTTATAAATTTTCACAGTCTAGAAGAATTTCATCTCATTGAAATTGTTAACAAGCATGCCATGAAAATTGTTGTGTGGCACATGCATATAGAAAAAGTAATTCTATGTTGCTTCATAGAGGAACATATCTTCAGGTAATACAAACTGTAGTTAAGTTCCCTTTCAGAAGACCTATTTTTATATCATGAACCAAATCATATTGTGAATCTTAAGATACACTATCAATAAAATTATGACAATTTTAAGTAAGAACATGTGACAAAAAAATTATAAGTTGATATATCATATAAGAACCTCAAAATAATTCAAGATTTAAGTCATAAATCAAATGAAAAAGAAAAGTGGTTGGCTATACAATGTTGACAAATAAAAGTGATTGACTACACTAAGTTTACATGTGAAATATAAAACATGATTAGAATTAGAAATTTCACTGAATAATAAAAATGATATGGAAACACTCTGAATTATAAAATCATGTTAAGTTTCATAGAATCGTTTTCATACAGCATATAGAAGTTGTGCTTTGCGGAACCATGATAGTTCGTCATGTCGAATGGTTTGAATTCTAGACTGAAAGCTTGTTTCCCATGCATAACATCTGAATAATATTCAGCATATCACAAATATTAAGACATAATAATCTATAATTGAATTTTGAAAGTGGACATATTTGAATGTGCTCATACTTTACTGTATCCATGGCAGAAAGAATTTCATTCATCAGACCAACCCTTTTGTCTGTCTGTTGCAGTCCTTCCTTTGTCAGTTTTCTCATTTTGCTAATCACAAATGTCTGTCCTCAAAAAAAAAAAAAGTTTATTAATGGTAGATAAATCTATAAAAATAAAATGTACATGTGTTTGCGAGATATCAAAACATGCCTGCAGTGGAATAATGAGAACTAGCAATAGTGATCCAATAAGTGAAGCAACACCTAGTTGCTGGTATAGGAGAACCATAGCTATGATGATTCGGAATGGTGCTGACCATAGTCCATGAAGTTGTTGACATATTTGCTGAACATTGTAAAGCAATATTATTAGAAAATGAAATTTATACTATAGCATAGCAACACCGTTACTGCGCTTATAGCAGAACTAGGATAGTGTAGCGGTTTTCATAGGGTTATTTGACAAAACACCGTTACGCAATAGTTATTTTAAGTAGGAAATGAACCTGTAATGCATTGGCATCGGTTGTTATCATATTCATAAGCTTCCCCATTGAGAACTTCTTTCTACTTTCATGAGTTAGCCTCAAAGATTTTCTGAATATAGCAGCCACCTATAATTAGAGAAAGTCACGTCATATAAAATGCGTAGGTATATTAGGAAAAACCAGTTTATTTTAGGAGAAAGAGATGACGTACCAGTGTTGATCTAAGCCGAAAACCAACACGCATAACATTCTGGAAATATTGTGCCTCACATAGAACACCAACTGACTGAAAAGAGTAGAAACATCTATTAATTATTCATTTCTTATTTTTATTGAATGTTATGAAAAGTATACAAAAGTTATGATATCAAGGACCAACTCTGTCCATTGTAAAAAGTAAAAAAAATGTATATTGCTTTATCATTCTTGTTAGAATAGAAAATCTAGCTCTAAAGTAAACAGATAAATAAACATGCAAGACTTCAATGACTGATTACGGAGTTCGACTAATCGTGCCTACGTCTTCAACAGCAGAGTGGCTGTTGTAGTTCTCTACTATGCATTGCTTAGGTTCACCAGAAGCTGATTTTACTGAACAAAAACTCTTCAAATTATAAGAGACAGTATCCTTACCACTCCAACAAATATGGAGAAGGCATAGATGTAACCGATCCAAGACGGATCTCCATTTTGCATTGACTGCACATTAAAAACAGCAGTTATACACTTCAATATATCAAGTTCAAGCCATAAACATTCTTGTGTGTCCATTTTTTTCACATCTTTTCTTGTCTATCCTTTTTTTTGTACCTTTGCATCAATCCAATTTGGTTTTCGGGAGAAATAAACTTACATCTAAGAGATGATTCAGCAAAATAGGCCCCACAAATTGAGAAAGATCATTACCAATCTGCAAAGATCGTTAAAAATTTCAAAGTTCCGAAAGAGTCAGCATGAGCACACACAGTTCAACAATAGTATCACACGTCCGTTAATGTACAACATTTTTCATACTCTAATGAGATTACAGGTTACTGTAAAATGTAAACCTTGTACATTATAGCATGATTTTAAATTGTGGTTGCAATATAGCAGATCATAATGTCACCACAATGACATGGCAACTGCAATTTCGACCACATTTTGCCGCAATATAAAGGTTTGAAACGTAACCGCAATTTAAAATCATGCATTATAGTGACAAAATATTCCTCAACCTGAAAATGAAAAGTCAAAGATAAAGAATGGGGACTCACCTTAAAGATGCCTCCAAACCAAAACCTAACCAAATTTAAGCCAAATGAAGATAAAAAAATGTGAGATTAACATTACTAAGGTCATTTTGAAGAGTCCAAATAAAGATCAATAAATTTAAAGGGAAACTAAATTATCATGAAAATGCTGTTAATATGCACCTTTTCCCTAGACTACTGTTTAATGCTCTTAAAAGCCAAGGGTTAGAGCTTTGAAATTCTGATGTCCAGCACTTCTGGAAGCTGCAGAAAGAAAAAGTACTTTAAGTTATATATATACAGGATATATGATTTTACAAAGAACGTTGCAATATGAAAAGAGAATGTATACTTTTCATTTAACGTTTCTGTTTGGTCCCATTTGTCGAGCTTCCAAACATCCTTTTCAGTGATAGGTTTTCGGTAGCCTTGTTTCATGAGTGGAGTTATCCATCCATAACTTAATCCTTCATATAATACATAAATAAAACATTAACACTAGAAATTGTGGTTGGCAAGAAGTTGTAAAGCAACATAGTGTTAATTTATTAAATCGTTCATTTCTCGGATCACTCACTGGATAAGAAATTGGCGCGCATCTCTGGGCAAACTTGATCATCTCCACAAAGTGGTTCATATTCACCGTTGTCAGGTATGTCAGCTTGGAATGTTGTTTGACCAGAATATGGAACCAAATTAGGAATGTAAACTAAAAGTAAGGTACCAAACAACACCTACATCAGATAAAGTAGCCACAATAAGTTCATTATGAAGAACTGACACACACGAAAACCGGACATGACACTAACACGTAGACACTTGTAATAATTTTAAAAAATTAAAGTGATTGAATGTAACAATGTGTGTCAGTGTCATCGGCATCTGACATTGATAGTTGTCGAACACCGGACACGTCTTCAATCTGAAGTGTCGGTGCTACATAGAAGACTGGTAGGTAGTTTTAATAAAGGGTCTTGCTAACCAGTGCCCTAAGGGCAACGGTTAAGGATTCAAAAGAGGAAATAATGTATGAATTTCATGTAAAAAATGTTTCATTTTTAATTTTCAATGTAGTGAAAACACAAGTTCCAATAAAAAGTTTCTTCTTTGGACTTCTAAACAAGTGCCAACAAGTGCCCCAAGGGCACTTGTTAGCATTTTCCTTTAATAAAACAACATTATATTAAGTATTGCAGTCAAATAAATGAAATCAAACTATATGTATAATAAAGATTTTAAAACGAGGGGGAAATCAGAAATGTACCTGGCAGATAATAGTGCTAATATACAGATATAGGGAAGATCTGCAAACATGAAATCAAAGCATGAGTATGATACTCCACTTACTATAAAGAATGAAGCATAAATTTTCCTATTTTTCTTTTCCAGTTTCTATATAATTCCAAAATTGAATTCCTCTTCTCTTGAATTCAATGCTTATCCTAGCCATAACATGCTAAAAGTGGTAAGTTTTTGCACAAACAACTGATATATATTTTTTCATAGTTTGAAGAAAAGTAAATATTTTGAATTCATTCAAATTCAGTTCACACAATGCTGCTAAAGCAATCCTAGGTTACTATACTTGTTACAGCCTAAAGTGAAAATGCAATGGATTGAAAAGTTAAAAATTAAACCTGCTAGAGTAATCTTTCACTGACAGAAGAAGGTCAAACATTACAATATCTCCCACCAAAACATAAATAACTCCAAACCTCACCAACCACCTAAATTGCCTAATATAAATCTTGGTTTCCAAGAGGATTAGAATTATCATTGAGAACCAAGTAACTGATTCAATGATCAGAGATAATATCTGCAAGAACACAGAAACAGAAAGGGGTTTAAATTTCACATTCCACCCAAATTCTACATGTTTCTCTCTTACAGCATGACATATAACTCTTAGGAATCACTAGATTCGGTGCTGTTAAAATCCGACTATAGCAACGTGGTTGCGTACTTGAATTCAAACAAATCACTATTGTTCTGCGATATGCTTTTTAGTGCATAATGTTTCAAATAGCGGCACTAAAAACACTTACGCAACGGATTTTGAACAAAACGTTATTTTCTGCGATTTCCAATTGACAACTCTGACTAGATGAACTATCTAGGTCATGTTTGGATTGGTTTATTAGAGCTTATGAAAACAACTTATGACATGTCCATAATATCTTTTCATCTTATTTTCATAAGCTCTCCTGATTAGCTATGGAAAACAACTTATACCTTATATGAAAACAGTTTGACTTTATTTTATCCTTTGTTATAGAAATAGTTTATACATAAGCACTTATACAATAAGTGTTTATGCTATAAGCACTAATTACGTTCTTTATCCAAAAAGAGCCTAACGCTAACAACATCAAATATCAAACTTCAGTGTGCATTCATGCAAAGTGATGTCATTGGAGTATGATATGCCAGACTCACCTCAAAAGGAGCAAAATCAGCTTCCTCATTCAGGCTAAAGACTGAATTTCCAGTCCATAATCTCAACAAAGGCTGAAAAGCACAATAACTAGCCAACATTGCAAGAATATAATTATAGTAATTTGATTTCAAACAAAACCTTTGAGCTTTAGCATTGAAAATAATAAGCCATATTCTATATAAACACAGCCCCATAAGAACCAAATTTGAGGTTGAGATAACAAGAGTGTTGATTGCACATGGTGTATATGACCCAAAAGCACTATCTACTATTTTTTCCCAAACACTGTCTGGTTCTGGCTTGCAGTACCAAATCAATGGTTCAAAACCCATCTTTGCTTCAATCAGTTCACACAATGATGCTGTTAACTTAAGAGCTTTTTTTCCAACACAAGAATGAAGAATAACTGCAATATGAAACCATAAACATCCTCAAGTTAAAATATGGAGAGAAAGAAAAAAGGGATAAAATAAATGGGACACCGTCATCTATGAAGCACTGACACGGATACAGACACAAGGTTGACACTGATACGTCGACACTAGTAATAATTTGATAAAACTAAAGTAGTCGAATGAAATCAATGTGTAGGTGTCAGACACGGATACTTGTTAGTTGTCAGACATAACATAAGACACGTCTTCACTCTAAAATGTTAGTGTCAGACATTGATACTTGTCGGCTGTCAGACACAAGACACGCCTTCAATTTAAAGTGTTGGTGCTCGATAGAATATCATATAAGAAAAATGTCACAGTGGAGTATGTGAGAGTGATAAAAATGTCACATACCTTGGTGCTTCACACAAGAAAACCAATATGAACCAAGTTACAAGTAAACTATGTTGGCCTTGAACTTGCAGGAAAAGAATGAGTCTTAAATTTTTCCCATTCAAATTGAAAACAAGACTTGTTTACTTGTTTTTTTTCTACTTCCACTACTACTTTTTCTGTAGCAAATAAAGATAGTGAAAAGTACAAAGGCATAGTTTGCAGAGTGTTGCTAACTGACAGATATAAATAACCAATGATTTGGCCATGGAAATATAGATATCCTGCGGTCACAATTTCCACATGGTCAACCCCAATTATTTAGCATGTGGTTCTCTATATTTTTTTTTTTCATTCGCAATTTTGATCCCCTTGTTTTTGAAGGCACAATTTCGGTCTTCCATTTTTTTCATAATACATTTTTTTCGCATTAAGAGATATTTAGAGATTGATGAGTTGGATATTGATATATGATAAAATATTTTGGCGTGGTTTAATTTATGTATATGACCTCACTTTGTGGAATAATGTCTGGCTATAGTACCTTCTTTTCAATAAGTATCCTAAGAGTACGTATTCTCTTCGTTTGTAAATACATGTCACAGTTTGGCAATATAAACTATTAACATAACTTTATGTACCAAGAGATTTATTAGTATTTTCCAAGGAAATAAATAGGGAAATACACGTGGGTTTCCTTAAAAAATTATGAATAATATGGGAAGAAGTGATAAGAGAAAATGATTTCCGAATAAGTGAATAATTGATGAGGTAGTAGTACAAGAGTAACAAGACAAAAAATATGATATCACACTTGACGCTATTACATGCTTGCTGCTAAATTGTGTGACTATTGTATGAAACAAAGACAGAAATTAACATTGGAAGTTTGGACCAAATATGAATAAGACAGACCCTTATCAATATGATAACTCCATTGCTAACGTCACGGCTGACGGATTGTAATATCATAAACATTCTATAAACCCCTCTAAGGAAGAATTTGGTATTTTCAAAGAATTTAATTAGTATAGAGTGTGTTAGTATACAATTATTTTACACATGTATCTAATGATATATTGTCATGTTAAGACGTTGATGAATGAGTATAAAAACACATGAGTTGCCTTTATTAGTTAGCATGACCGGTTGATCTGAGAGAATCATTTTGCTTGTTGTTGCAGAAAGTTGTTGGTTCTTAGACACGTTTTGTGTTGACGATCGACCAATTCACAGAAAAGACTTACGATTAATGTTTGGTAGGATTCACTAAAGATCGGGTCTATTTAAATTTAAATGTATGTATACATATTTAGGTTAACCTACACTTTACGTGAACTTACTAGATTAGAGATTTTATGTACTTCAAATTTTTTGGTTTTTTCTCTTTATTTTAATATGAGTATAGTGTCCACTGCATTTTATACTAAACTTACCAAAAAAACAAAACATTCCTCTAAAAAATAGCAAAAGAATTTATAATAAGGGATAAATGTCATAACAAACCTAATAAATTATTTTTTAAAAATAAAATGTATTACGTTTATGAAGTAAAAAATACTAAAAGAAACAAGTGTTCAATTTCTACCAAAACAAAAAAAAAGTGTTCAATAATGATTTTCAACATGGAAGTGAGACCACCCGTGAGCTTTGTAAAAGTCAATGCCTAGTATTGCCCCTAAACATTTTTTTTTATCAAAAGAATAAATATAAAAAACCTTTTGATTTTTTTTGTTTTTTCTGAAGGAAATTTATACTTATTATAATATATTTTATGCACCCCCGATAATGATAATAATGCATGTGATTCCGTCTGATTTGTCCATGTATAAATAAATATCATGATTGTTGGTAACTTTTACCTCTCAACCGATAATAAATGTCAAAATTGTTAGTTTCGACACTGTGATCGAGGTGCAAACTACGACTCATCTACTTAAATGTATGATTTTTTAATGGTTATTGTCATTTGTTCTATCTATCAAAAAAACGGATAAGAAAATACTATAGTTTTCTTAACAAAAAATAAAATTAACTTGAATTAAAAAAAATATTAATTTGTCCCCGTGAACATAGCTCAATTGGCAGAGACATGTAATATTATATGTAAGGGTTGAGGTTAGGACCCGGACATCACACTTATTTACCTTAAAAAAACAATGAATTCTAGCCCATACACTACTTTGACAAAAAAAAATGTTAATTTTTCAACAACAATATACATGTAAATTCTATCAAATATTTTGTCTGAAAATACACTACTGGAAATACGATTCTAGTAAACCCCCACAATTTAGGGGGACGGTTTGAGAAACTGCCGTAGGTAAAAAAAAACTCACAATTTAGTCCAAATATCGTTACAAGATTGCACCTTATTGGAAAAACCTTTCATAAACTTGTCTCAAGAGCTTCTGGCAAAACAATCATAAGGTGGGTACCATATTTAAGCAGTTTTTTTATCATTTGTTGTGTAATCTTGAAAAGAGAACTTCTAAAGGGTTAAAAGTTAAGTGTTTTTGGATGAGATTCTAGGGTTTAAAAACACATTGTAAACACCTTGGTAGCGATTATCATTGAGTGAGTTAATAGAAGAAAAGAGAGAAATTGGGGGATTGCTTTTGGGGAGCAAATTGTGAACAATTTATTGGTCATTTTGTCGCTCTCTTGTTAACTTTTGTAATATATTTGATAATGTCAATTTTGTCCTTTTTCTAATATGGAAATATTAACAAGTTATGTTTTAGGGAATGAATGAGTGATGCTAGTTTCCAAAGTTTCAATTAAGGTTATTCAAATCTAAATTGATCCAAAATAAAACCGCAAATTGATCCCAAAAAAATTAAAACCACAAAAAAAACATATTTTTGAATGTGTTTGGATGTTGTTTTGTAAAAACTGCTAGGATCGGATTTCGGATCACTTTTTCAAAACCGAACCGCAGAAGTAAATATTAATACTTATTTATTCTTTAACTAGTATTATATATTACATTATTATGTTGCTAGTTTGTTTATAATCTTATATATTGCACTAATTTAATCTATATTATTTTTACTTCATATATTTAAAAAATAATCTATATTGTTTAACTTAAAGAAAAGTAACTATACATTCACAATATAAACTTTTTACACGGACCTTTAATCTCATTCTTATATAATCATTATGTTACATTGTAATATTACTTCCTAAATATAGAGATATGATTATACATGAGTGTAAACAAAAAAGTTACACTATCAGTGTATAATTAAGTTCAACTTCTAATATGAATGAAGGCACTTTTTTTTATGGTTACATCAACTGCTTCAATATTGTTTTGGTTTGACTTTGAACAATAAACTGTTAGGGGCCAACACTCGGTGGGATTTAGTCCCACATCGGATAGAGATAGATAGGATTCTTGAGAAGAGTTTATAAAGAGGATGCACTCCTCACCGTAAACATATGAGGACTTAGGAAAACTCAGTAAACTTAAATTCCCTGAACCATAAAGGAAACATTAGGACAAAATAACTCGAAAGTATTAATTATTCTGTTACTTTCTACGATAATTATTAGGTTTACCTTCAATGAGTTTATAGAGAGTAGACCACCATCTATCTATAGGAACAAGAAATTATGTCAATGCCTATTCTGTAGTTTCTTCATGCTTTCCTGCGGTGTAACTACTGCATCCTTTGTTCTATTAATGACGTCTTTATCATCTTTAGTATTTGGACTTTGAAGGTGTTGATGTAATGAAGAAAGTGTAGAAGCTAATGCAAACTGAGTAGCAGCAGTCCAATCTGTAGATGCTAACTCTCTCATACGGTTTTCCGACTCCTTGTTATATTCATTTGAATTGTTCTCTTTCCTTCCAAATACTAAGCTACATAAATACTCAGCATTTGCAGGACCGGTACTTTGAACCATTTTGTAGAATGCAGTTTCTTCATTTTGTAAGAGTTCCTTAGGTGAATTGTATTCAAGAACCTGTAAAGTATACAAGAAGATGAATCTCAATATTTAAAACAAAAGTTAGTATAGTATTTAGGGATCAAATTGAATATTTGTAGTTCATGCTACATGGATGTACCTTTCCAGCATCGAGCAACAGAATCCGGTTGCAGTCGACAACAGTATTCAATCTATGCGCAATAATGAGCATTGTGCAGGAATTGAATTCTTGTCTGATAGTTTTCTGTATAAGTGCATCAGTTCTAACATCTACCGAAGCAGTAGCTTCATCAAGGACAAGAACCTTTGATCTTCTTAGCAATGCTCTAGCTAAACTTAATAGCTGCCTTTGTCCAACACTGAAATTGTCTCCTCCTTCAGAAACCTTCATTCATTTCAAAAGATTACCTTGTCATATTTCTACTTCTCATTTCAAAAACACAGAGAAAAAACAGTTATACACTTTACCTAACTCTAACAATCTTCATAGACAAAACTATCATATGTTTCCATCTAAGGTTCAATTGGACTTGTTAGAATAAAATTTACTTCCCAAAGTTTTGATGACTGTTATCAAATATATGAACAAATGTTCCAATATCATATGTCAACTCATTTTTCATTTCCAAAAAATTAGTGAAGTATGAATTACAACATTATCTGAATATATATCTAAAAAGCGTATGGTCACAGTTCAAAAAATAATGAATAAAGTCATTTTAGTATTTCCATGTATCAGACTTACATTAATTTATTTAAATGCAAAATAGATTAAATAATGGATACTCCCAATCAATATGCAGAAATCTTTTTTGAAGATTAGTTTGCAACAACAAAATTAGACAACTTTTTAAATGATTAACGCAGTTCACACATGTGGCTAATTCCGTTTAATGAATGGTTAATGAGTATATCAATATTGGATAACTCGTTAACCATCAACTGAAATTAACCAAAATTTGAACATTATTAACCACGATTTCAGGTGTTCCAACTATATGTAGATTTGGACACAAGAAAATCAAGGTTAATTACATTTAAATTTGTATTTAATATAGTTCAGTAGATGTTTAAAAAGTTGTGGCGCCGCATATATCTATTAATCAATTGTAATAAATCATTAATCAAGTGTCTGAACTACATTAACCATTTAAAACGTTTTCGAATTTTGTTATCTTAAATTGATCAAGTGCCATGAAATAAATTGATTTGAGAAACCTCATCGACTAAATTTAACCATAACCTATGTACCTGAGCATCTAGACCAAATTGATTTCTTCTTATTACATCCTTCATGTGTGCCCTTTCCAAAGCTTCCCATATGTCAGCGTCATTGTATTCATTAAATGGATCAAGATTGAAACGAACAGTTCCTAAAAGATAGATAGGCAATTTTCAGAACAAAAACATTATATTGAAATTAATAGATAATGTATTTTCGTACCTAATGAAAGCTTAAAATACAAGAAAAGTCGTATGTTTTATAGCATCTTGGTACGACGAAGTAATATGCTGATATTACATTTCAGTACAGAAAAGTAATATTCAGATTAGTAGACAAATGTTTATTCACAATTAAATGAAAACTTAAAATACAAGAACAGTCGTGTATTTTATAGTAATGTGCTAATAGATGATTGGACGGAAGTGTAAAACTTTGTCACTTTTGATGTATTTGTGGCATCTTGGTACTGCAAACACCTGCAATTGTGGGCCGGGTTGGCCCACAATGCAACTTAATCACAATTTCAAATTTTGCATATCAAAATTCAAAACTAAACTCATGCTTGATTAACTAAATAAAGAACGAGATTTATGGTCATAGTTCATACCTGAGAAAAGAACGGGCGACTGTGGTATGATAGTAAGAACTCTTCTCAAGTCTGCTAATCCGAACGTAGAAATATCACATCCATCAATAATGATTCTTCCACTTTGTAGCTCCACAATCCGAAATAACGCATTAAGCATGCTAGACTTTCCTGCACCAGTTCTTCCAACTACACCTATCTTCTCCATGGAAGACACTACAAAGGACAATCCATGCAAGACCGGAGGAAGTTCCGGCCTATATCTCAAAACAACATTCTCAAACTCAATTGATCCTTTTGTTGGCCATCCTGGTGGTGGACGGTTCGTCTCAATTATATTTTGACCCTCAGCTTCTAAATCTATATATGTTCCAACGCGCTCGACCGAATTTAAACTGTTTTCAGCTCGACTTGCTTGTCTAAGTGTGCTGCTCAAAATACTTGTTATGTTCAATGTGTAACTGAGAAGTAGACCCATTGTAGATGCAACCATTGTAGGGTTTTCAGATCCTGCATTTTGTAACACAGCAAATGTTGCTATCAACCAAATCATGAGGCCTCCTAAACTTTCTAACCGTATGGTTAACCAACGGTTGGTACTAATGTTCGCAAGAGTAAATCTGATATTGTTATCCATGAATTTTCCGTTGTTGTGTGACATCTTGTCATACGCCTTGTAAGCACGAATGCTTGACAAACCGTTCAATGATTCTCCAAAATGTGCATAAACTGGCGATCTTGTAATGGAATCCATGCGCTTCACTTCTCGAGATGTGCTCTATTCGGCATGACGTTAATAGGAAAGATTAGTTAATTCCTTCAACCATGATTACATAGAGTCCTTTTGGCTTGACTTATTTTCTTCTTAAAAGAAGAAGTTAGGCTTTTTACAAAAGATCTTAATTAAAGAAGGAATTTATCTTTTACTTATAAAATCTACATGTAAGGAACTTTTCAAGAAGTGATTGAGAGAAGATTTTCAAATCAAGTGGGAGATGATAATTTTATCTATTTTTTATTATTTAACTCAAATTCTATCATTCTATCGAAAAATATCTTTGAAGTTAAAAGGTAACAATAATCATCAAACAACTTTAACTTTATTTCTAAAGATCTTATTCTTAGCTTTAATTTTAAAGTAGCTTTTCATGTCAAAAAAAAAAAAAAAAACGAGGCAAGCCAAACACAGTCTTAGTGTCAATTCCTTAAAAAATGGTCAGTTCCTAAAAGCAAGGGCAAGATATAGAACACACCTGGTAGTATATATAAGCAACATAGAAAAATATCAGAAGTGGCATTATGGCCCACAGGGATATGGTGCTGACAGTGCCTATAAGAACAAATGTTGAAAGTAGTTGCCATAGTTGTCCTAGAACAGTATTCACCAAATTATAAACACTGGAATCTATGTCCCCAGTGTCTTTTGCAAATCTATTAATTATGCGGCCGACAGGATTAGTCTGGAAGAATATCATTGGAGCGCGTAGAACTTTATCTAGCATTGCATCGTGCAATCGTTTTGCAGCACGAAGACTTGAAATGATCAACCAATAAGAGTTTGCGAGTGCCACAGATACCTGAATCCAGCAAATGAATATTCAGTTCATAGCTAGTTGAAGGATGAATATTTTTTTGAACTATACTAATTCCTTAGAGGTAAAGCAAAAGATACTAAATACAAAGTAGAATTTTAGTATTGGAGTTTGGAAACATGTGAGAACTTAGAAGATAAAGTTTTTAAATAGAAAACTCATAATTATTGCAGAACTATTACCTGTCCGAATGAGAATATTGCATAGATGAAAAGAAAATATCCGGCACGAGAAGCTGCATTTGAGTCTTGAGATGTCCACACACTTAACCATGTACTACTCGAAATTCGAAGAGCTTCTGTTATTGTGTAGCATGCAAGAAGTATAGAAACTACCCACAGTCCTCCCAAAGCAGATGTATACCTGTAATTTTGGAATATAAGTAATAACTAAACTAGAGCGTCTAAAAGCAATAAGAAGGAATAGCGGTGACAATTGTGTAAACCAAGTTGTGAGCAATTGCATAGACTAATCCCTCAAGCCAGATAGGACGGCAATGGGTGGAAAAACTCTCCCTCAAGAGTTTTATGGTTGTTGCATTCCCAAGAACGAATTTGAGGCCTCTGGTTAACCTGGAAGAGACCCAAACTATCTCATCCAAAAACTCTTGGGTAAAGGAGGAAATGGTGCAAAATAAAGGGTTCAAGTATCTTTCGTGAGATTCAAAGCGACGATACAAAAATGAGAAAGAGAGAAAAACAACATTTTGCCATCCTAATATTGGTTATGTGGGAATTGAATTCATTTTTTTTATACTTTCTTAATGTTAGAATTAACATAAAACAATTCATATGTCTTCACTTGACAACTTAAGTCTCTATGACCAAGTGGTCTAGAGTTTGAACCTTCCCTTTCTCATTCTTCAAATGTAAAATTGAATTTCATCACAATATAAGTGGACGTGTAAATTTCATGAAGCTTAGTAACAATAACTTGAAGGAAAAGATTCATGTACTACCCAAAAAATTTTAAAATGTCAATATTACCTCATTAAAACTTTCCAGCTAACCACGCCTGTCTCCCGCTCTTCTTGCTTAACAAGTACTGATTTTTGAAATTTTCCCTTCTTCCCATAGCTTAAATCATTTGGCAACTCTACAATTGCCCCATTATCCAAAGGAAAAACATCATTCTTGTCATGACTATCTACTTCTTGTTCCATTTTCCCGGCATTTTCCATTAGTTTCTGAAATAGAGGCCCACATTTCGACAACTCCTCGAACGTTCCTTGCTCCTTAATCATGCCTTCACTAACAAGAATAATTTTATCCACCTGAGGAAGAAAATGAAGCTGGTTGGTGACAAGAACCCTGGTTTTTTCTTGCAGCCCTTCCTTTATACAGTTCCTGAAAACCTAAAGTACATTGCAAATCAGGTTATATGAACTATAAACTATGATCATAGATAATTAAAAAAAAAAAAATTAATGGTATCGACATTAGAAATTCCAATGTTTATACAGCAGGAGAAAGGAAAATCTGATGAATTACACGAGCTGGCTATGATAATCAGTTGGATTACGACAATTTACATCAATGAAGCTTATAAAGCAAGGAAGAAACCTTTTAATTTAAACTGAAGTACATTAGGTTTGACAGATTGTAGTAACTACTACCATCTTTTCTTTTCTTTTTCGTAAGGTTATTTACACATACCAAGAAAAATAATAGTTAATGTTGCATTGAACTTTGAAAAAAACAAATAAATAGAAACAAAGTTTTTATCCAAAAGAGAGTATATCATAAAAAGGACTTGTGTTTAGAGCTTGATAAGAATGATACCTCTTGAGCAATATGAGCATCAAGAGCACTTAAAGGATCATCAAATATATATACATCTGAATTTGAATATACAGCCCTAGCTAAAGAAACTCTTTGCTTTTGTCCACCACTAATATTGATTCCTCTTTCTCCAATCTCTGTAAAATCGCGGCCCTGAATAAATGAGATAAATAAAATATAAAAACTTGTGTATTCATTTTGAAAAACTATAGATAGATAGGATGAAATATTTTAAACAATCTTGTAGGCGATGAAAAAAACTTTCATATTGATTTGTCGAAACAGAAAACAATATGAAAGCTTATAAACAATCTTACAGGTAAAAAGTTGAGATCATGCTCCAAAGAAGTGACATCGATAGCCTTCGAATATCGTCCATGGTCGAAATTTGAACCGAATAATATATTGTCACGAACCTGCAAAATAATAAATGATTTAGAATGAGAAATTAAGTAGTACTTATTGAGATATTGGAATCATATAGAATGATTTGTTAGTGTTTTTTTAGAATTATGATAGAATTGCATTCCTATATAGATTCTATTGCTCGTGTATATATATATATATAGTTGATTCAACCTTTTCAATATAATGAGAGTTATTCATATTCAAGAGCACTAATGAATAAATCATAAATATTAGATGCATACAATAAGCTGCAACTCACTGTAGCATTATAAATCCACGAAATCTGCGGAACATAAGCAACAGCGCCTCTGATTGTAGAATTTCCATCGGATACAAGAGGTATCTCTCCAAGCATTGCTGAAATAAGAGATGTTTTCCCTTCTCCAGTACCTCCAATGATTGCAACTAAGCTTCCAACTGGTATTTCAACATTGATATTTGATAATGTGGGCTTTTCTTCCTACAAATTGAATTGAATTTTTTATACAACTGAATTGTACACTACTAATATCTATATTAAAAATAAGATGGATTGAAACAAATGAAAAATGATCTTATTGTATTAATTTAAGAATATTTCTTATCATTAGCAACATGTTACTCAAAAAGAAACAGTTTGGTCTCTTAAGATCTGCATGGACTTTAAATATCAATATTCATGTTGCCCTCAGTATTGTCAATCGTATACTTAAAAAATAGCAGTTTGTTCAAATTCCACTATGCCAGAGTTATAACCGCTATATGACAACATTTTGTACTAAATCACACATATTTGACAACACCAGTTGTCCTTGAAATGGTCTATATTGTAATTCTACTTGATGGTTGAGGGAAAAGATAATTCTAATCAAAATTACATGCAGAATGTTCTGATATGCTTCTATGTTGTTATATTTTTTAAAAGTTAGTTTGTTTTAGCTTTGAAACTGATTATTGATCAGGGTTTTCAAACCTTTTGCTAAATATTATTGTTCTTCATAACATTGTAAAATGCTACTCTTCCTAAAAAATTAAATGTGGATGTTAGATATAAATAATTCCTTCGGTATAATGTTGCTATTAGTTTAAAAACAATTAAGACCGCTTTAACAAAATATTGGCAATGCTCACAAGAATCGGTGAAATTTGACCTTAGGATCCCATGAAAAGTATCCATTCTTTATTGAGATGGCTGGAAGTCCTGGAACAATTGGTGGATTTTGTTTTAAATTCCGTTCCTCGGCCAAAAACAGTTCCTCCAAACGTTGCAATGACACATTTGCATTTGCTACCTGTCAGAAAATACAATCAGTAGACAGTAACAAATGGCTTCATATCTTTAGGTAAATGGTTATCAAAATTTAAAGTGGAGAAAATAATTATTATGGAGGAAAATTTTCCGCTTGAAGTGATTATTATTTGTTTAATGTTTTGGTTTATTGGCATATAACCACTTTGAATAATTATTGTTCTTTTATGATAAGTAGTTTCTTTATCATAAATTTATTTCTTAGAATTGGATTAAATATGATTTTAGTTCCTGTCAAATGAAAAATATGTTGATTTTTAGTCCCTATAAAAATTTCATACTTTTTTTCATCTTAAACATTGCACAGTTTGAGAGCTTTTAGTCCTTTATGAGTGACTAAAAATATACTATTTGTGTTTGAGAGATTAAAACACAAAAATCTTATAGGAGCCAAAACTAACATATTTTTGCTGTTATAAGGACTAAGCATATTTTTTTAACCCTTTAGAACTTTTGCAGATCATAGAGGAAAATTATGTAGTTAATATATATATTTTATTTGGGGAAAAAAGACTAATAGAGCATTAACAGAATGAGATGAGAGCAAACAAGAACCTGATTTAGTAAATTTGGAAGACTATTTAAAGGAGAGCGCAAAACGGTAAACAGAGATAGTGAGGTGAATGCTCTTGCAGGTGTTAATTCTCCACCAAGTAAAGTAAACATTCCAAAGGAAGTTACTGTCACAAGAACTGGAATGCTGTTCAATATAAAACTGTTCAACTGCAATAGAAAAAATAGTAGTTAGGAAACATGTGAAAGTAACTGGAATGCAGTTCATTGAATTCAATGCTCTTAATGCAGAACACATGAAAGATGATTTGAATTCTAAAATCACGTCAAAGTTCATATTCGTACAGCATAGAGAAGATATGCTTTGCGAAACCATGAAAGTTCTTCATGTCGAATGCTTTGAATTCTAGACTGAAAGCTTGTTTCCCATGCATAACATCTGCATCATATTAAGCATACCACAAACAATGTTGAGACATAATTTGTACTTTAATGTTGAAAGAGAACATAATTTATTGTGCTCATACTTTACTGTATCCATAGTAGAAAGAATTTCATTCATCAGACCAACCCTTTTGTCTGTCTGTTGCAGTCCTTCCTTTGTCAATTTTTTCATTTTGCCAATCACAAATGTCTGCTAACAAAATAAAACTTATTTTAATCTATTAATGTTAGAAAAATCTATAAAATTAAAGAAACTATTTAACTCACACAAACTATTTAACTCACATAACTTATACTAAATTTTAAACCGTCAAACATTTTGCACTCTTCATTAAAATAGATTGAATTTAGGCTTTATCACCACTTATTTTTGTTTTTCAAAAGTAAAAACAACATGCACATGTGGCTGTGAGGTTTCAAAACTTGCCTGTAATGGAATAATGAGAACTAGCATTAGTGAGCCAACTAGTGAAGCAACACCTAGTTGCTGGTATAGGAGAACCATAGCTATGATAATGCGAAATGGTGCTGACCATAGTCCATGAAGTTGTTGACATATTTGCTGAACATTGTAAAGCAATAATATTAACAGATGAAATTTATAGATTGTCTACACTCTAAAATTATTGAGTGGAAATATAATGCTATAGCGGCCGTTATTGCCCCTATAGCAGAAGGACCCGAATTCACTGCTATAGAAAAACAACGTTATACACATTAATTGATCTGGAATATCAATTTGAGATAAGTCGGTTCACATTACACACTCGCCAAATCATCTTCCAATAAACTTTTTTAACATTAATCTAAGAGTGTAGACAATGTATAACTGTGTCGCACAGTTACTTCGTGAAATCCAAATCCATTGTAGAACTAGAATAGTGGAGTGATTTTCATAGCGCTATTTATTTTTTTTTCATAGCGCTATTTGACAAAGAAAACGGCAGTGCGATAGCGCTATTAGTTCCACTATTTGACAACACTGTATGCTATAACGAAAAAACTTGCATAGCTAGTTTATGCAGGAAACGAACCTGTAATGCATTGGCATCTGTTGCTATCATATTCATAAGCTTCCCATATGAGAACTTCTTTCTACTTTCATGAGTTAGCCTCAAAGACTTTCTAAATATAGCAGCCACCTATAATTAGACAAATTTCATCATATAAACTGTGTAGATACATTAGGAAAAAATGGTTTGTTTTAGGAAAAAGAGATGGCATACCAATGTTGATCTAAGTCGAAAACCGACACGCATAACATTCTGGAAATATTGTGTCTCACATATAATACCAACTGACTGAAAAGAGTATAAAACATCTATTAATCGTTCTTTCCTTAGGGTCAGAATAGAAAATCTTTGAGATTAGAATAGAGAAAATCTGGCTCAAAGTAAACAGATATATAAATAAACAAGAACGCAATGATTGATTACGAAATTCAACCAATTGTACCTACGTCTATGCTAGCAGAGTGATTGTTGTAGTTTTCCACTATGCAATTCTTAGGATTTCAGACTACAAACTACAAGCTTTAGTTAAATACTACATTTCAAACTACAAGTTTATCCCTGAACCGTACCACGGAGGCCTTCGCCGTCTACACCCCTACCCTCCAAGTCATAACCCAACATATGAATAGTCCAAGCCCAAAGGGAATGCACTCTTGCTCGTTGTGATTTCAGCTCCACCTGCTACACTTGAACATCTGCCCACTTAACTGTTAATATCATTCTCAATAATTCTTCATGTGTTCTGAATAAATGCAAGTTAGCTATTCAGGGATGGTGATAATCCTAAACAGGAAAATTTATGGGTACAGAAGAATTTATTTTTGGATGAATTGCATAAGGTAAGACCAAATAGGCCCTTACAGTTTCTATGTAAACCCATATACATGTGTGTATATGTTGAAAATTGTCTCAAAGTTGATGTTGAAGTTCGTCAAAAATCGTGGCACGATTTGGAGAAATTGTGGCCCGGTTTTGGTTCATATTTTGGAGGTTTGGTTCGCATTTTTTCATGGCAAGAAGGAAGAAAATTGTGGCGCGATTTTATGGATCAGGTTCAGTACAGTACTGTGTACGAGCTCCAATTGTGGCACGATTTAGGCAACTCGGGACACGATTTTACCTGGATCCAAGTACTATTTAAGGCTTCAATCTTCAATGTTTTGGATAAGCTTTAAGAGAGAGAATCTTGGTAAACCAAAGGAAAGAACTTTAGGGTTGAGAGCCTTTGGTGAGAAGTTCTTGGGTTGGGAAACATTTCACAAACACCTTGGGTAGTGAGATCTCATTAGAGGAATGATCAAAAAGCTTCCTTTATTGTTTTCTCTTAGGATTCATCGTGGGTTTGAGTGACTTGAAAAATAGGTAGAAATTAGGGTTGTTCTTTGTGAGCTTGTAAGCTAATTTTTTGTAACCTCTTTGTATCACTCTTATCATAATAGATAGGAGAGCTGCTCTCTCCTCCAGAAATAGGTCATTGTTGGGCCGAACTAGGTTAACAAAACCTTGGTGTGTTGTTTGGTTACTAGATTGGATATAGGTATGTTGTTGTTGCTTGAGGCTACACTGATTATTGGTTACTACTTCCAGTTTACTCCAGACATTTAAGTTTATTAGTGTGATTTTATTATTCGAATTCACAACAGTATATATGAGAAACATGAACCTATCCAATTGTACATTACAACTTTCACATAGTCACTATGCTTCTCTTTATGACATTAACTTTATATTCACTTCCACTAGAGAATAAAACTTGTCATAAAATATTTTGTTTCACAATAATGATTTTATCTGTACGACTAGATGTAACCGATCCAACAAATGTACAAGTTTCACCAGAAGCAGATTTTGTTGAACCAAAATTCTTTAAATTATAAGAGACAGTAGTCATACCACTCCAACAAATATCGAGAAGGCACAGACATAACCGATCCAAGACGAATCTCCATTTTGCATTGACTGCACATTAAAAATAACAACCACAAACTATTATATATCTAGTTCAAGCCATAAACATCCTTCTGTGTCCATTTTTTTCTCATATTTTCTATCATAGTATCATTGTGCTTCTTTGCACTCTTTTTTCTATATCTTCACATCAATCTAATTTGGTTTTGGGGAGAAATGAACATACATCTAAGAGATGGTTCAGCAAAATCGGCGCAACCAATTGAGAAAGATCATAACCAATCTGCAAAGATCATCAAAAAATTCCAAGTTCCACAAGAGTCAGCACACACTTAGTTCAACAATGTTATCGCATGCCTTTTAATATACATTTTTTTGCATACTCTAATGAGATTACTTGTTACTATAAAATGTAAACTTTGTACGTTATAGTGATAAAATAATGATCTCAACATAAAATTATAAGTAAGCTGCAACATGAAAATGTTTACTAATTTATTTGAGGCAATTAAATTAACAGATGTGTTATTTTCACACAAAATGGGACAACAAAACTTGACAACAATTGCAGTTCAAATACATTGTTAATTATGTTTTGTATATTTGAACACAAATTGTGGTTATTACATATTACATATCATGTACATTTGAAAAGCTCAAAATAATGTATAGTTGAATAGAATTTGGATGGTTATAACTTATAATGAATATCGTGTATCTTTGAACCTCAAAATCATGGTTAATGATGCTTAAATAGCGGCAAATTACATTAAGTGGATGGTTAATGAGTTGTGACACTTTATTATATTTATTAATCATCCACTAAATGTAATTAACCACATATGCGAACGGTGTTAACCATCCAAGTTGTTGTCGATTTTTGTTTTCAAATTTTTGTGTCAAATATCATTTCTCTTAAGGACTTAGAGATAAAAAATAGGGGCCTCACCTTATAAATGCCTCCAAACCAAAACCTAACAAAATATAAACCAAATCAAATAAAATTTGAGAGAACAGCATTACTATGTTCGTCTTGAAGAGACCAACTAATGATCTAACAATTTAAAAGGAAGCCAAAATGTCAAGAAAAAAATTATGAATATACACCTTTTCCCTAAGCTATTGTTTAATGCTCTTAAAAGCCAAGGGTTAGAGCTTTGAAATTCTGACATCCAACACTTTTGGAACCTGCAGAGAGAAAAAAAGCACTTAAAAATATAGGGCCGTGCTAACAAGTGTCCGAAGGGCACTAGTTAAGGAAGCCAAAAGTATAAATTTGGTATTGTAAACAACAATTTTCAAACTTCTAAAAATTTGAATATAACATTTTTCAACACAAAATTTCTATATTTATTTCCTTAACCAATGCCATAAGGGAATTCGTTGGCATTTTCCAAATTATATAAACAGGATATTTGAATTTCATGCAGAACCTTATACAATAAGAAAAGAGAAGGTATACTTTTCACTTAATGTGTCTGTTTGGTCCCATTTGTCTAGCTTCCAAACATCCTTTTCAGTGATTGGTTTTCTGTAGCCTTGTTTCATGAGTGGAGTTATCCATCCAAAACTTAATCCTTCAGATAATGCATAAATAAAACATTAATAGTAAATTAATTTACAAGGATTGAGATTGCATAATTGCATGCTAAAGGAAAACAACCAAAAGAACAAAATGGTTACTTTTTATTATTTTTCCCTTGCTTTTTCAATGAGTCAAAAAAGGGTTGGTTGTTCTTATTGTTGTAATGTTGTTGTTCCTTTTCGACTTACAACAATCAGGAAAAACACAAGAGAAGAAATAATAGTAACTGTAAAGTCTCATTGACATGAAATGACCCCAAATGTCATTTCTTGTTACAAAAACATAACATTAACTCATCCATTTATTGGATTACTCACTAGATAATAACCTGGCGCGCATCTCAGGGCAAACTTGATCATCTCCACAAAGTGGTTCATATTCACCATTGTCAGGTACCTCAGCATGCATTGTTGTAAGGCCAGAATATGGAACCAAATTAGGAATGTAAACTAGAAGTAAGATACCAAACAACACCTACATCAGATAAAGTAGCCACGATAAGTTCATTATGATGAGGTCAAATAAAGGAAGAACTCATTCAAGATTTTTAAAGGGTTTAAAGGCCAAGGGAAATAATCATTAGTGCCTTACAATGCATGTGACATTATGAAGCACAGACACCAGACACAATACTGACATGTAGACATTGGTAAAAAAAATTTAAAAAAATGAAAGTAATTGAATGTAACCACATGTGTCAGTGTTATGTTGGTATCCGACACCGACAATTATCGAACACCGGATACATCTTCAATCTAAAATGTTCGTGCTACATAGGACACCGGTATCCAGCTTTGATAAAACAACACTGTACAAAATATTGCAGTCTAATAAATGAAAATAAATTACAAGTATAACGAAGATTATCCAATGCTTCACTATAAGATGGGAAAATCAGAAATGTACCTGACAGGTGACAGTGCTAATAGACAGATATAGGGCAGATCTGCACAATTGAAACTAAAGCATAAGTGTGGTGCTGCACATGCATAGTTACATGCTATAAAAAATGGAGCATAACTTTCCTATTCTTCTTCTCAGGAATTAAATGCTTATCCTAGCCATAACATGCTAAAAGTCACAAGTTTTTACACAAACATCTGATATATTTTCTCATATTATGGAGAAAAATAAAAAATTATTTGAATTCATGCATTCAAATTCAATTCACACAATGCTGATATATATTCTTTTACAAAAAAAAAACACTATTCAGTTTTGAAAATGGAAGTAATACGAGGATATGAAATAGAGTGAATTATTATTGACCTAAAAGTGAAAATGCAATGTAATGAAAAGTTAAAAAGCAACCTGCTAGAGTAATCTTTCACTGACATAACAAGCTCAAGCATTACAATATCTCCCACCAAAACATAAATAACTCCAAACCTCACCAACCACCTAAACTGCCTAATATAAACCTTGGTTTCCAAGAGGATGAGAATTATCATTGAGAACCATGTAAGTGATTCAATGACCAGACCTGTTATCTGCAAGAACATAGGAAAAAAAAGGGTTTAAATTTCACATTCCACTCAAATTCTACTTATTTCTCTCTTACAACATGAGATTTAACTCTTTGGTATCACTAGATTTGGTGCTGTTAAAATCCGACTATAGCGATGTCGAAATGTAGTGGAATTTGAACAAATCACTATTGTTCTGGGATATGCTATTTGGTGCACAATGTTTCAAATAGCGCCTATAGCAGCACTATAACACTTGCGTAATGGAATTTGAACTAAACATTATTTTCTACGATTTCCAATTGACAACTCTGACTAGATGAACTATCTGTGTCTTGTTTGGATTGGCTTATTAGAGCTTATGTAAACAACTTCTGACATGTCCGCAAGATGTTTTCATCTTATTTTCATAACCTCTCCTGATTAACTTTTGAAAACAACTTATACCTTATACGAAAACAGTTTCACTTTATTTTATCTTTGCTATAGAAATAGTTTATACATAAGCACTTATTTAATAATCATTTATAATATAAGCACTTAATTAAGCTGTTTATTCAAATAGGGCCTAATGCTAACAGAATCAAATATCAATTGAGTGTGCATTCATGCAAAGGAATCTCATTGGAGTATGATATGAGAAACTCACCTCAAAAGGGGCAAAATCAGTCTCCTCATTCAGATTGAAGGCTGAATTTCCAGTCCACAATCTCAACAAAGGCTGAAAAGCACAATAACTAGCCAACATTGCAAGAATATAATTATAGTAATTTGATTTCAAACAAAACCTTTGAGCTTTGGCATTGAAAATAATAAGCCATATTCTATATAAACACAGCCCCATAAGAACTAAATTTGAGGTTGAGATAACAAGAGTATTGATTGCACATGGAGTATATGACCCAAAAGCACTATCTACTACTTTTTCCCAAACACTGTCTGGTTCTTGCCTGCAGTACCAAATCAATGGTTCAAAACCCATATTTGGCTCAATCAGTTGACACAATGATGTTAAGAACTCTTTCTCCAACACAAGAATGAAGAGTAACTAACTGCAACATTAAACCAAAAACATCCTCCTCATGTTAAAATATGAACGAAAAAAGGGATGAAATAAATGAGACATCACCATCTATGAAGCGCTGACACATATCACTAGCTATAAAACATTGACACCGGTAATAATTTGAAATTTTTTAAATAATTGTATGTGCTAGTGCTACATAGACCATCCTGAAAGAAAAATGTAACAGTGGAAGTATGTGAGAGTGATTCATACCTTGTTGCTTCAGAAAAGAAAACCATCATTGAACTCAGTTACTTGTAAAGTAAGGTAAGTCCTGAGTTTGTAGGAAAAGAATGAGTCTTAGATTTTACCATTTTCATAGGAAAACAATATTTGTTTAGTTGTTTTGTTCTACTTCCACTATTACTTTTTTATTTCCTTTTTTTTATGACCATCCACTAGTAACACTAGTAGTCCACTACTACTTTTCTCTGCAGCAAAAAGGATAGTGGAAAATACACTGGCATAGTATCTCAGAATGTTGCTAACTGACAGATATAAATAACAAATGATTTGGACAAGGAATGGTCACAACTTGTCAACTTCCACATGGTCAGTGATGACATGATATTATTTACGTCAGACACTACAACTGTTCATTTGTCACATAAGGATCTCACTTATCACATAATAAAAAATCAACCACAGATACACATGAGAAAAATATTTCGACATTGTAAAAACTAAACTAAAAGAAGGCAATTAAACGTAAATCTTTTGAGTGAAATTGCTATGTTTTTTTATATAATATGGTCATACAGGGACGGATCCAGAAATTTAAATAAGATGGGTCAAAATCATATCATAAATGAATCTCAAATCAATCTTAATTATTTCAAAATATTAATTTTTGGAGTTGTATGTGGACATGGACCGAGTTATATGAATCTTGTAATTTCTTACATATGTTGTGCATTTAAAAATTTATTTTTTCTTTCATAAATTAGATTTTCAATTTGGTCCTCCTAAACTTAATTACTGGTTTCGATCCTGTCTGAATGAAAACAAGGATATACACGTGGGTTTCCTTAAAGAAAAAATAAATAATTTGAACAACATGGGAAGAAAGATTTCCTAGTAGTGAATAATTGAGGAGCTGGTAGTACAAGAGTAAAAAGACAATGCTTGCTGCTAAATTAAGTGGGTAAGTGGTGTTTTGTATGAACGAAGATCGAAGACAGTGAACATTGGATTTTTTTTATGAACTTAAAAAATGGAAAGGTAACAATGGATTATCAATAGGATAACTTCATTGCTAACGTAATCGCTGACGGAGCGTAACCTAATAAACATTCTATGTACGGTATACCTCTTCTTCTTTTGAGGGGTTTATATATACCTCAAAAACATAGTTTGTTATTTTCACATACAAATGTAGTAATCAATTTTTTGACATGAAGTAATTGTTTGATTAGTATTTTTCAGTCAATTGTTAACTTTTTCAATGTTCGCATATTAAAGTTGTGATAATCAGCTTGACCAAAAAAAGATTGCGCTAATCATCTAAATTGTTTGTCAAATTATGTTTTTATCTTTTAAAAAATATGAATGCACCGAATACAAAATTTATTTTAAATTATTTATTAAAATTCTGCAAAAATTATGAATTTACTAAATATATATTTTATTTTAAATTATTAGATACATGAACTTTTTAAAACACAATATTACAAATTTATCTTACAAGACGATAAGTCATGATTAGACACATTTTTTTAGACTAGATGTTTAGATACTATACACAAAATTTATGGATTACAAAAATTATGCACAAGTCTTACGAAAAAAATTTGTTTAAATATGGTGACTGTATTTTTTTTGGTTAATAGACATTAAATAGAGTGATTAAATTGTCAAAAGAAAAAAAAAATTGACAAAATCATTATAAACTCACTGTTAGAGCGTATCACCTAACAATTTCCTTTTTTCATGAACATGGTAATGTGAATTACTTGAAACTTGACTACCTAATCCACCATTGAATTTAACTGATTGTGACCATCAAGCACGTGGCCTATTTAGCACCAAGTTAACTTCATCGATGCAGTCATTTGGTATCTAGATCAAGCTCCTAAAGAGAATTCACATAAAAGTTATCTAGATAAGTAAATGATCCAGAACGAATAAATCTCTATAGATGTGCCTTTTGTTAACTTCGTCTATATGCAAATCACAGCTGTGTTTAGGATCGAGACAATAAATCATGTTCATTGAAAGACGGGTAGTAAGCTCGCTTTTTTATTGAAAGTAGTAAGCTCTTTCAATTCAAACGCATGGAATTTGGCTTGAGGAAGCAATTTACATTTAATGCAAACTATAGGAATATTAGATATACTGCAACAGTGAGCATTTTTAATTCAAGGACCTAAGAATCGAATACTACGTTTAAGATTCACACTAAAAATAATTGAACCAATGTAATACCAATAGATCAAATTAAAGACATAAATCTCAGCTTACTTTTCCATGCAAATTACTAGATTTGAAAAACATGAGTTTTTTAGAAGTGATATTTAAAGGTCCCATGCTAGCAATATGATATGACTGATTAATTTTAGAAGTGATATTAAGATAAAAGACAATTCCAATCAAACTGAATGCTATGGACAAACAAAAAAAAAATACTATGGACAATTTTTTTCCTTTGGGTGGACAAGAGGGAAAAGATTTATGAAAAGAGCAATCGGAAAAAGTTCCCTCGGGATGTCAATAATGGAGGAATCATAAACTAGACTGCAAATATTAGCCATGTTTTCTAACTACATATGCAGCCATAAATAACAGTACCAGCAAACTAAAAGAGAGAGTTTACTTCTAGAGAGGGAAATACCAACCACTAAAAGGCATTAGCATCAAAAAATTGTCGCCAACTTAAACCAATAGTCTCTACACATCCACTCTAACCACTAGAGGGATTAGCAATCTTACCATGAGAACCAGTTCATCCTGAATTCTAAATTTCCATGTCCAACCAACATTACTGGCAACTGAGCCCAAAACCTCCTTCTGATAAGTGAGACGACATGTTTCACCATAGAAAAGGGAAGTCAGAGCAGATTTTGTTTGAGAGGTACCAAAATAGAATTTCACAATCCCACCATATCACGACGCATAAACAAAATAATACCCAACCTGTTATTAATTAAAAAACAAAAAAAAGAGTAAGAACAGTTTCCGACAGACACCTCCTAAAAGCTATTGCAAAACAGAACCTTGAAATTAAAATATATAAAAATATGCACCTGCGAAAGATAAACCAGCATATAGGTAGTAGGCAGCGAACTTCAAGCAGTGCTGGCTGGGCATTCTCTCGCAAAATGCCCGGACTCCCCACATTTGTAACAGTTTCCACCGCCGCCGCCTCCTCGTCCACCACCTCCCCACCCTCCGCCTCCACCACCCTCCTGGGTGCACTCCCTAGCCATGTGACCTGATTCACCACACTTGTAGCACGCCCCACCACCACTTCCGCCTCCTCGTCCACCACCTCCCCTTCCTCCACCACCCTCCTGGGT
>Ga0315914_1000056_pt1 | contig 86756 bp, 37 predicted proteins | sample MpolenodulesMG_FD_203920 | JGI IMG/M metagenome (GOLD analysis project Ga0315914, IMG submission 203920) | Medicago polymorpha root nodule microbial communities from Los Angeles, California, United States - elongated nodules | ecosystem: Host-associated > Plants > Roots > Nodule | place: USA...
AAAGTTTACGGAAATATCCTCAGGTTGGAACTATTAAGTACATATATTAAAGTGGCAATAGTGGAAGTTCAAGTTAATTGGTCTTTAAGAAAAGGCTAACCACAAAAAGCACAGTAAAATTCCGGGTTTATCCCTTATTGAAAATGATATGGTAGTTATAAGAAAGGATAAACTGGGATTAAATTGCCGTTGCAAATATCAGAGTGATTTGAAGCTATCAGAAAACAGTAATTTTTTTTTGATTAGGGGCAGGATTATATATTTCATAGTTATTTGTTTGTGTATATATATATATAGTAGAAGATTCGCAAAGGTGCCGCATTACATTGCTGTTTCAGCAATTTAATGTTCAACCACAATGTGATATGGTGGCACTTTTGTTACTTGCAACATAAATGACATCCCATAGTGTCCATAGGACATTGAAAATGATTTTAAACTTTTCAATACTATATTACTATAACATGATTTTCATTTTTTTTTTGAATAAAAGTAATTTCAATTTTCTTTGATATTGTATCAAATTAAGCATAATAATAAATATTAAGCATAATAATTTTCAATTTAAAATAATAAATATTAGTTAGAACAATAATAAATAAAGTAATTATTTTTTTAAGCTGTATATTTTTAGGGTCTTGCTAACCAATAGGCATGACATTAGTTAAGGAAACTATAATTAGAAATTTTGTCTTGAAAATATAAGATGTTATTTGTGATCAAATAATGATTATACCACTTCTTTATGAAAATTTACTTGTTTTAGATGTTTAACCAATGCTCATGGAACACTCTAGCATTCTCCTAATTTTTACACCGATAAATTTAGCAATCTCTTCGTGTTATTTTGTTCAAATGATTGTTGTTGCAAATTAACAATTATTTTAATTTTTGATTTTAAGTTGCCTGACGTTGCTGTTGTTTGGGGTTGTGTGCGAGCAGCCGAACGCAGGTGGTGGAAGCTGTTTTCTGTGGCAACTTGTGATGTTGGTTGAGGGTTTTTTTATGTATGTTGGATGAGGGTTTTTTTTATGTACGATGGTGAGAGTTTTGGTACAACATTTTGTTTTTCTTTGTATTTTGCTATTTTACGAATCCTATTCTAGCATTCCTTGTGCTGGTTAGGATTCGTTGTGATTTTAATAAATTCCATTTTGACTTCTTCAAAAAAAAAGTTGCCTGGATTAATTAATCCATCACAAAAACCAAATTGAATAAATCTACCAAAAAAAATTGTATCAGATGTAAAACAACAATGTGAATTGTGCAGTGAAAGTGTCGCGTCCGATGTGGGATTAAGGGCTAAATTGCTTTGGCACCACATAATAGTGTTATCAAATGATTTGGAAGAATTTCATGATTTTGTAAGTTGGTATTTTTTCTTCATTATTTTGCATAAATATTTTTTGTTGTGTATAATATTTTTTGAAGTGCTTTTCCTTTCTTGTTACTTCAATTCTAGGACAAAGATTTTGAGTCCACTTCTTTTTTTGTTCAAATGATTGTTGTTGTAACCATATGTAAGCTTATAAAATCAAAGAGAGGATTTATGCAAGGTAGTGGAGAATTATCCTCAGCTAAATCTTTTGATGGACATTTTGTCTTTGATTGTCCTGTGGCCACTGCCACCAGGAAGTACTTATAAGTGTTGATACTCGAGAAGACTGGAATACTGCTAAGATATAGAATAATGGCTAACTAGAGTGAATAGAGTAGTGACTCTATTAGGGGAAACCATTGGAGGAGTGATTTCTCTCCTATTTTCTCTTTTCCTTTCCCATTCTTTCAATACAATTGTTCCTATGTTTATTCAATTCGGTCCATGTTTTGGAAATTCTTTGTTATATCAAAAGAAAGGTTCGTAACAGGTGCAGAAATAGAAGAGCAAAAGTATGATAAATATATTGAATAGTATTTTCCTTCAGAAGTTTGGTGATTCAGATAGAATTGAGAATTTGAACAGGATGAACTTTCTTGATGCAGCCTAAAGGATTGATATGCTATGATTTTATGGATTCTTCTATTGGTTTAAATATCTCTTCATCGTATAAACTCAAAAAGGAAACAACGCCGGCATCGCAAAATCATAAGTATGGATCCATTGCTTTCCCGATTCATGAAGGCTTGCTTCCACTTCTAGTGCAAATATTTTTTTCGGAATCGGATTGGATGTTTTTAACTTCAACTTTATTTCAGGGAACGATTCAATGTTCATGGAATAAGGGATTCTGCATTCTATTTTTTCTGCAAACAATCGAAAAGAGGTCTATGTAGAGAAATTGAGGAAGTAGAAGAGTCATCAAATGATAAGGCTATGGACTATGTGTATCAAATTCACTTGAACAAGGATGGTCCAAAGGGTAATTTGCCGCTTGTTGGGAAGATGAATTTGAGTTAATTTATGGTTTCTTGCTTGCTGTTATTAGTTTCATGAAATGAGAATGTAAACAAAGTTTTTTATTGACCTGTCAGCCAGTCAACATCGACCAAAGGGGCGGGGCGGATGAAGGTCCGCACCCTTGCCAGCTTTAGATGGGTTTGACGACAGGGCAGACCAAAATGGAGGGCATCGACCCGTTTTTTCACCCTATAATTGAGACAGGAGAGAGCAATCATGTATTGGCTCAGGCAATAACTATGAAGTGAGAAATTTAGTCAATTCCTTCATATATTCTTAGGAGTCTTTGCCCTTAGATCACTTTTCCTATCCCTCACATCCACAATCATGTGTACTTGTTGGCACTCATTAATTCAGTTCTTTTATTTATTACTTGGATAATTAATCTTGTTGATGCACATTTTGATGATTTGTTGCATCTTATTTTTATTAATAGTTTTTTGTTTTGGAATCCCGATCATTGTAGAAAGTGCACTTGTTAATCAGAAGAAAAAAAAATTATGGCGAAAGATTTACAACTTTCTCCGTACAATAGTTGTAATATAAGGGAAGAAAGAGTTTGTAGTTAATTTTGTTATTCTAGAAATAAGAAAAAAATTCAGAAAAAAAAATACAATGAATATAAGTATGGTTTTTTTAATCTAGATGAGCTAGTATTGCTGCTTCCTCTGTTGATTGTTTTTGGTTTTCCTTATTCTCCTATAACAATGACATTTTGCAGCAGATCTATTGAACCTGGTTCTGGTTTTGAACTCAGCTTTCCTCATCTTCTGTTTCCCAAAGAAAGCATGTATATGCTGCAAGAACATTGCTGGAAGAAAGAAAAGTATTACTAAACACTTGTATGTTGTATCAAAATTGTTTTATTAAGTTACTCTTTTATAATTCAGAATTCTACAATTTAAAGACTCATGTATATTGAGTTATGTATGATTCAACGATTCGTTCAGTACATGATTTATTCTTAATAGGGAAGGACTTGATCACCTATGTTGGAGATCAGAGGATGTGGAAGTGAAGGGAAAAGTGAAGGTTGAGAGAAAACATCATAAGGAATCATATTGAAAAATGTAGAAAATGAGATACAATTGATCTATTTATAGAGCTTGTGAGATGATTAACAACCAAACTAAAATCATAGCAAACTAACTAATCTCTAACAGAATTAAGATTCTGTAATAACCTATGATTTTTCTTCTTCCTTGTTTTAGCAGCATTAATAGGAATGTGAAGTAACAAAACCTTTTATATTAAAAACGTGTCACAAGAATTTTACCTATCTCCAGGGGTAGCCTTAACTGCTTGTTCAAATAAAGACAAAGTTTTTTCCTGATCATGATGAAGTTGCCACTGCAGTTTAGCATATTCTGATATTGTTTCACCATCGCTGGGATCAGCCGAGATTGCTCTTGAGTAGTAACCCTCTGCTGCTTCTAGATCTCTATTTGACTGTACATTATTTTAAGGTGGAAGAGAATGCAATTTTATAAGCCTCAAACACCAAGTAATAGCATGTCTATAACCATGTGAAGCTCATACTATAATGATGATCATACATGATTAATTTTATTTAGTCACAATTTAGATTTAGTATCATCTGTACATTTTATGCTCAAAAGGCTGAAATTTACTCTGGTGTTGAATCAGTCCTAACATTATACTCCTAAAGGATGTGTATGCGTCTGTGAACATAAAAAAAGTTTGAAGCCTCACCTGAAACAGAAACTGAGCGTACTTCTTCAGAAACAAAGGATTGTTAGGATTCTCATTAACCATCCTCTTCAAATAATCTGCATCATTACTGTCTTCACTGTAATTAGCTGTTGCAAGCTTTTCGGCACCATTTTCTTCCTTTGAGGTATTGACAGGTTTAATGTCTTGTTTTTCGATGTCATTCTGTATTCAATTATAATCTTTAATTATTAAACAAACAATCTGTGTCATTTGGAAGACAACGGCCTTAAAATAGCTGGAAGAAAAAAAAAAGCACCTGAGTTGTATGATTTTCACTTTCATTTTCGTCATCTTCCGTTTCCCAGAGAAAACTAGCATATGCTGCAAGAACATCGCTGAAAAGGATGTTACATGTTTACTGTTATCTTTTATTCATGGACAACTCAACATTTTACAAGTTAAAAGAGTCATTCCAGTTTCTTTTATATAGAATGGAAGTGTTGCTACCTGTCTTGAGGCGAAGCTTTAGCTGCACGTTCAAAATAGACTGATGCTCTATCTCTGTCGTGATGGTTCTCCCACACCAGCTTCGCAAAGAGCATCAAAATTTCGCCATCATTAGGATCAGCTAGAGTAGCGCGATGAAAGTACTCCTCTGCATCTTGAAGCCCCCCCTTACCCTATTAGTAGATGATGAAAATTAGACGTCAGCATCTGATAAGAACTATAAGAAACACCAAGCTCATCAAAATGAAACTAGAAATGTTGTGAAAAACAAGTTCTCCTAGACTCCCAGTGGTTGTGAAATTTTATCTCTACTTTGTTTTGAAAATTTATCGTTCTAAAAAATCAATAGGAGTATCTTGTTATTAGTTCTACTAAGCAGGCAGGAGCAGGCAGGAGTGTTAAAAAAATGTCAGCTGCAACAATATTGGTTGCGACATCAAAATTTCGGAGTCTCACAACTATAATGTAGTCACGACTAAGGCTGCACCAACCACATTTGACCGCAGTTCTCCACAATATAATGGACTGCAACACAACCGCGAGTGTTACCGCTATTTGAAACCTATCTATGTGTCGCCTCATTAATATGTAAATTTAGTCCCCGTGAGACTTAATACATCAATTAATTAGAGGTTCAATGCCTACTACTCATATCATCCAAAACCATCTATTCATTCAGAATCAAAATTTAGAACAACAACCTGGTCCAAAAGTAAGAGATACAAAAAGAACACACAATATTTGATCACATAATTCGGTCTATTGTGCCTAAGACTCCGACTGCATATCCTTTCTACTATCATTGAAAGCTTAGTGTTTAAGCTTAGTCCAGTTTACAACGTTACTCTGCACCACCCTTCCCAAGCGAACTGCCCGCTTATCAGTAAACTACGTGTCATCCATAAAAAAAAATATATACGTCTTCTTGAATTGAAAAATATGGAAAGTAAACTAAAATCTAATCCATTAAAACCTATGAAGCACGGATATGCCGACACCACCAGAAAAAATCACATAATTCATAGTAATCGTATGTGTCGGTGTCGGACACGATACTGGGACATGTGACACGTCTAATCCGAGGAGTGTCCGTGCTTCATTGAAAAAAAATAAGAAACAAAATCCCTAAAAAAAAATGAACAACTCACTTGTAAAAACAGTGCATATTTTTTCAGAATCAAAGGATGAGATGGATAATCATGAACCATTCTCTTGTAATACTCTTCAAGATTCTCACTTTCTTGCAAATTTGGAACAAACATATCATCACTGATAATAAGATTATTATCAGACACAACATCACCAGCATCAACTCCAAGTCCTGTTGCAAGATACATAGGAGGTGTAGATGGTTGAACATCATCATCATCATCAACACCCAGATTCTGAATCTCAGTTGACCAATCATTTTCATTCTCTTCTTCTTGAATCAAATCCATTTTGCTTCTTTCAAAGGTGAAGTCACTACTACTTCCAATGGATTCTAAACTCATAACAGTTCTTTTCAGAACTTGTTCAGGATCGTTGTTGATGTTGTTGTATATCTCAAATGATGGAGATGAACGTAAGGGATATTGAAACTCATCTTCCGTTGGTGTTTTGTTGGGACTGTGAAGCTCAGCCATGGTGTTTAGCCACAAGATAATAAACAAATATTTAGATAGATTTGTGAAGCTAAGAAATTAGTATATTGAGTTTTTGTGCTTATAAAGCAAAGTCTCATGATGATATTTCTACCATTGTTATGGAAAGAGACAAAGTTATTGATATATGAGAAAATAAATAATATACTCATATACTTTAATTTTTATTTTTTTTCCTTTCAATTATTCATTTTAATTAATATTAATTTCATCCCTTTCAATTCAATCTTTTTTATTTTAAATTTATGATAACGGTGAATACATTGATATTAGACTTAAAACAATTTTCTCTCTCTTTGCACTTGTACACATATTTTAATAGATCTGAATCAAATAACTCCTTTATTTTGAGCCGAACTGAATATTGTTTCCCTCCGTCCCGCAATAGATGACCCATTTGAAAATATGCAATTTTGACTTAACTTACTTTGACCATATTTTTCTACTAATATACAAAGATAAATAATATCATATAAGATGTTGTTAGATTCGTCTCGATTAGTATTTTCAAAATATCAAATTTTCATAATTTTTTCTAATATATTATTCAAGATATTTAAGCTCAAAATTATGCATTGACATGCGTAATAAGATCAACTGTATCAAGTATTATGGGAAGCGGGAGTATTTTTTTTCCTTCCCTATGTACATGATGAGATATTATTATCTTTAGGCGGCTAGTTATTAGATTTGTAGCGTGATGTTGTAATATTGGTATATTTTTTGGAATATTTGAAAAAATGTAAACTTTTTTTTGACAAGATATAATGAATATAGTTACATATTTGCATAAAACTAGATAAAAAAATTCAGTTTTAAATAATAAGCTAAAAATGTGTGCCCTTTATCATTTGAGAAAACAAATAAGAGATTTACAAGTGAAAACCCTTTTGCTAAAAAATTAAGTTATAATTTTTTTTTTGAATAATTTTCATAAAAATTATATAGTATATTATGAATTTTTGGAGTAGGTTTTATTTGTCAAAATTTCAAATATTTGTTGAATGTTATAAAGAAATTATTTTATTTTTGAAGTATGAAACTAAGGTACAAGAAACAAGATGAACGTGATTATGTTAAAGAAACGTAGGACGAAAGTCTCCCATCACATGAATTAAAAGTAGTCTTCATTGAGCATATCTATTATCTACTTCACCATGTGGAATCAGTTGGTTGACCTATATTGTGACAGCCAATCCAAGCTTCAATGAGAGGAAAAACATCAGAGAAATGATATCCTAATGTTAGGAAAAATTGTAATCAAAGCTCTTCCATTGCACCTCTCTGCGTAACAAAGCAAGTCAATTGGTTGACTTCTTTACTAAAATTCTCGATCCCCGACATTCGACAGGTTACTATCCAAACTGGCCGTGCTCAATATGTACCCTCTTCAACTTGCTAATGGAACTCACTAACAAGATTGTCAAATTCGAGAGTCTAAGTAAGCTCGTGGAGTCTATGTACACTCGACTCATAATTTCGTAAGAGTTTACTTAATATTAGGTAACTTAGTTATAGTTAATTACAAAGCATTTTTTTTAAGGATTACAAAGCTAACCTAGTATTAGACTATCGTCATTTTTGCTATAGTCAATTTTATCATTCTGTTATTCTGTTTTGGTTAGTTAAGCTTTTGTCAAATTTGTTAATCGGTTAGTTAGAACTACACCTTCATCTCAGCTTGTATATAAGGTGCAAGTTCCTCTTTTTTAATCACTTTTCACTTTACTCAATCAATTGAATCAGACAATTCTTTAAATTATGCAAAGTCTCAATATGGAATAACAAAATGATAAACTGACTATAGCAAAAATGATGATGGTCTAATGCTTAGTTAAGTTGTTGCTATTTGTATCATGTATTCATTTTTTTCCTATTCAAATTTGGTATGTTATAATATGGAGGACCAAAATTTATTTACTACTAGTATTCAATTTCATGTTTAAACTTAATCAAATTATTAATTATGCTAAACATGTCAATATCATGATAAAAGATAGTTGTGAAGTATATCCCCATAACATAAATAATAATCCGAACATGTGTTAGAAATCCAAGTGAAAACAACAACAAAATCTCATATTCATCCCAAGTTAATGCATTATATAGAAGGTATTGAGTAATGTACATGTCACTACTATCACTAAATCATCTTTTCATCAAACTCCCTTCTTGGTGATTTCTTGATCCATTTTTTCTTGATTTGTCATTCACTGTATCTCTTTCTCTGAGATCTTATCTTGTGTTTCGTCTTCCCTGCATTTTTACCATGTTGCCAATTTCACCAAACAATCCTTATCCAACACAAAATTCTACTCAGATCAATAACAAGTTGATGAAAAATTATCTATGTTCTCTGCCCCTGATGAAGATGCATCATCAAAATGCAATCACTTCTCAAGATCCTGCCATTGAAAATGATCCAACAGAAGAAACAGTTACTGAAGACACTGCTGAAACAGATTCATTCATCTACTTTGATGACAGTGATATACAAGAAAGACTAGAAGAATGCCAAAACAGCATTCTTGGAAAGATTGTATCGGAAAAAGCTATTCACATGAACTCAATTCAGAACGCATTATCGAACATTTGGTGTAATCCTAAGGGTTTTAGGGTTGAACATATCGGAGACAAGTTATTCCATTTCTTTATGGACGAACAAGAAGATATGAAGAGAATAATTCGAGGTAATCCTTGGTTTTTTAGGAATTCTTGGCTCATCGTACATCCTTGGAGAAGAGACATAGACGCGCAGTCGTTAGAGTTTCGTCATGCTCCCATATGGATTCAACTATGGGGATTACCTACTCAATGTAGAACTAAACAGATGGGAATCAAGATTGGATCCAGCATTGGTACTGTTCTTGCATCCGAGTTATACGAATATCCCGACAAAAAATTGATCATCAAAATCAAGGTAAATCTTGCTGTCAATAAACCAATCAAAGCAGGAATCTACATTGGTAGCGCCAAGGACGGAGCACATTGGATTGATTTTCGATATGAGAACCTCCCTCAATTCTGCTTCGCTTGTGGCTTGATTGGTCATACCGAAGCCAATTGTAAACTGCACGACACCAGAACTAATACAGAATCAACAAATAAAAATGTTTTGGGGCCATGGCTTAGGTATAATCATTTTGGAAGGAGGATCATGGATTACAAGGACAGAAAATTCAGCAGCAACCCTACCAAATGTAAGAACTATGGTCATTATATGCATCCTATTCCCCCCAAAATGCTTGAAGAAATGGCTGAAATGTCTATGCTAAACCACATCAAAGATCACCCTCAAAGTCACAACACTAATGAAGAGCACACCAAAAAAGGAGGATCCATCATAGACATGTCCCAGCCAAGCAGCTCCACTCCATTATGGTTGACTGTCTTGTGAGTTAGATCTTACTATTTGAGAAATGTTAGGGTTCGTGTATATTATAATGTGCAATATATATCTAGGTCATTTCATGCCACTACTACAAATTGTCATCATTAAGCTTTTCTTTGGGTGTAAATGTGCCTCAGCAATAGATCCAACATTGATTACTGCATTTTCCTAAACAAATCTTTCATTTCTTGTTCATATTTTGATGTCTAAGTACACTACAGAGTATTTGTTCATATTGTGACATCCAATTAGCTAGCAACGATATACACAAACAATCATCATGTTATGAAAAATTGCAGCCTAATTAAGATCTTCAATATCTGCTTCTCAGCAACAAATCAATTTGTTTCTTTATTAGAACTTTTTTTTTTTTTTTACAAAGCTGGTTAGTTAATCGTTGATTATGAACTATTTCAATTCAGCTCACATAGTTGAGATATGAATATAGAAGCTTGCACATTATTACATTGACAAATTAGAGTTTGGATATAACTGCTTTCTAAACTTGTTAGTTAATGATCATTGCTGTGAGTAAAAAAACGGTTAGTAAACTCTTGTACTTTAAGGAAAGTTATTTCTTAATAAATATATCATTTCATAATCAATAAACATTATGATAGTTTTTTTATATTTTTTCTTTAAAAAATATTCAACATTCACTATTAATAGTAATAACAAACTCTAAATTTTATCCACAATTCATAGCTTATAATTGTTGAAATTGTTATCGGGGTTCGAAACCCAACTCATTCACTTGCGTGTACAAGTTTGCGATGACTATTGTTATTTCATCTATCTACCAAAAATAATATTTAAAAACAAAATAAACTCTAAATTTTCTAGATGTTATTTCGCTAACAGTTTTGGTAAATAATATTAAATAATTTTAAAAGAGTTATGTGTCACTTTACAAGCTGATTTTGAAAGAATGAGTTAGTCCCAATATAAAAATCTAATGTTAAACTATTGATTCAAAAATCAACTGTATTGAAATACCAACAGGAATCATCTATAAATATTTGTATCATGTTACTTGGTTTGGAACAAACAATTCAATTATTTTTCTCCTATTCAAATTTGGTTCGTTATAACGTGAGAGGACCAAAATGCGTTCGGTACCGGTATTCATGTTTAAACTTGATCCAATTATAATTATATTTGAAGGATATTCTAGTTGTGACATCCAAAAAGTATAAATAATAAAACAAGCATGTGTCCAAAATCCAAGAGTAAACAACAAAAACATTTCATATTTACCCCCAAACTGATGCATTATATAAAAAGTATTGAGTGATGTGCATGTCACCTTTGTTGCCATATTATATATGAAAATTTACGTACCAATAACTTACATACAATGTTGGAACCTAATAACTTTTCCAAAAACAGGAAGGTACGATCTGTAGTACAATCTGTCATAATTTATCTCTGGTTTATGTTCGTAACAGATATTTTGTTTGTTATTAACATTGTTGGTCCAAAAGACAACCTTTGTCAAAATCAAATTTTATTTTGGCATATCCCAACAGAGAGATAAAAAAAATATTGGAAAATCTATAATGAATGGCAAAGGGTAACGAGAAAAACGGAGAAAACAAAGGTTAGAGAAGTAAAGCAACAAATGATTGGGTGTCGTTAGAGTACAGTGTGATGGGAACGAAAAAATGACAGCAAAAGCCTTATTTGCATGTTTTGTTATTTTCACCTTTCTTCTTCTTTAGAGTCTTCCTTCTTCATGTCACGCCCTCCTTCGTCGTCCACCTCCCGGACGACCACGAGCGGCACCACCCCTTCCACCCATCGCACCCTCCATTTCCCTTCCCTTTTCACCTTCTCTTGGCTCAAAAACCTCAAACGTTCCAACACTTCCGATAAACTCTACAAAAAATACGTCCGTTCCTACAAACTCAAATAAAAACAATTCATATTCATAAACATTTTACATTCCCATCACGGTTTTTGACCGTGACGGGAAGAGTTTTCTTTGTTGCATCTTTCCACACAACATTGGTTTGGTCTATTATCTCACCAGTATCTCCTGGGCGCCAAGGTTTGCATTAGATCCTGTTATCTATCATATTTTCGCCCAACGAAGGGCTCAATCATCACGTTAAAGAAATTGGAAGAAACTAACAATGTCGCAAATATTGGCACCGTTCCAATTATTGGAACTAAATGTTATATCTGCACAAGATTTGGCTTCTCTTGGAAGAAACATGAGAACCTACGCCGTTGCATGGGTTCATCCTGATAGAAAACTTTCCACGCGTGTGGACACACAAGGCCACACGAATCCAACATGGAACGACAAATTCGTTTTCCGTGTGGACGAAGAGTTTCTATACAGCGACACGTCGGCAATCATGGTTGAAGTTTACGCTCTACATTGGTTCAAAGATATCCACGTTGGCACTGTCCGTGTCCTCGTTGGAAACCTAATTCCTCCACCAACTAGACCTTTCCACAACGACCGTGCTCCTATGGGAATGCGATTCGTTGCTCTTCAGGTTCGTCGTCCTTCCGGTAGACCACAGGGAATTCTTAACATTGGTGTAACCGTTCTCGATAGTTCCATGCGGAGTATGCCGCTTTATACGCTAAATGCCTCTGCCGTTGGTTACCGGCATTTGATGGGAGAAAAAGATGCTTATGATAGCCATAACCATCTTAGTCCTCATGTCATTGCCGCTGGTGGGGGTGGTAAACCTGAACTCCGGAGAACGAAAAGTGATACGAGCTCTCTTATTGCTTCTGAGGCGGTTTTGCGACAACAACGTGCTGAAATTTATAAGGAAAGAGCTAATTCTGCAATCTCTGGTTCTGAAGTTAGCGAGTATAAGGTGACGAAGAATAAGAAGAAAAAGAAAAGGAAGAAAACGTCTAAGGCTAGTTCTATTATCAGCAGTGTTTCTGGTTCTGTTCTTAGCGATGAGATTGTACCGTGGAAGGTTAAAAATGGAAAAACAAGTTATGCTCCTTCTGATGCACATGTGGAACCACCACCACCACCACGGTTCAATGACGAAGAACAACACAACAATAACAATGAAAACGTGTTTGCTCATCAACATGTTAATTATAATGATGATAACCAGAAGGATGTTTCATATGTTAATACAGTTTCTGAAGCTGCTACAACCGATACTGATATCAATCAGAAACGGAAAATTGCATATGAAGTTAAGGCCACACCAAAACGTCATTATCCAAAATCTCCAGCGGTGGCGCCAGCGCAGTTTAAGAACTCTCCAAAGCCGCAGTTTAAGAACTCTCCAAAGCCGCAGTATAAGAATTCTCCGATGCCGGAGTATAAGAATTCTCCGATGCCGGAGTATAAGAATTCTCCGAAGCCGAAATTTATAAGTTCTCCGACTATGCCGGAACATAAGAACTCTCCTAAACCACAGTTTAAAAACTCGCCAATGCCGGAGTATAAGAACTCACCAATGCCGGAGTATACGAACTCACCAATGCACCAGGTTAGAAATTCTCCAATGCCGCAGTTCAGGAATTCACCAATGCCGGAGTATAAGAACTCGCCAATGCACCAGGTTAGAAATTCTCCAATGCCGCAGTTCAGGAATTCACCAATGCCACAGTTTCGAAACTCTCCGGCCGTGTTGCCACAATTTAGGAATTCTCCTGCGGTTTCAAAGTTCAACCCTGCTGTGGGATTTGGCGGTTCACACAGGGGCACCCCAATGCATCCGTTTGGGAAGATGAATGGTGCAATGGAATACGCGACGCCGATGAGGTCCAACTTGGCTAACATGAGGCCGGTTATAATGACGGAGTCGGAGCTGGGACCATCTCCGTCTGAGGTTGCGGCTGCAATGGAAAGGAAGCCGATTATCGATGAGGAGAACTCAACTGTGGGAGGGTGGAGCTTGGATGAAAGTGTGGAGGGGTTGCAGTCAAAATTAGAGAGGTGGCGAACGGAATTGCCTCCGGTGATAGACCACGGTGAGTTGTCGAGCTTTCCAACGACGAGCTCAAAGACCAGCCGCCACTCGCGGAGGCACACTGAAGGAGGGTCAGGGAATGGGTTATTTTCTTGCTTTAGTAATATATGTGGTGTTGAGTGCTCCGTTGTATGTGGTGGTGACTCTAAGGCCAAGGCCAAGGCCATGGCCAAGAAGAAGAATCGCCGCCGAACTTCTTCGACCGAAGACAGTAGCAGCCTTCTGTGACAACACAGCCTGAGGTAGCATTGCATGCATGGTGGATCATGGGGAAGGACTAAAATGTAATTTTCTTTATTATTCTCTTTTTGTTAACTCTTTTGTGTCATTCTAACTAATGCACACTTTCGCTTTGCAATTATCTGAAAGGGATTCCACATAACCCTATACACATCATACATCATATAATTATATATTTGTATTTATGTATTTATCTCTCAGTTTTCGTATAGTTGTAGAATGGGAATCTCTGTCTAAGTTACCACTGCATGTATGTATATGATGAGTAGCTTTTTTGTAAAATGAGAACCTCAATATACTGGTTGAATTTTTGGGTAGCATTTTGTTGTTTTAAAGAACTCTACGGACACCGACACGACACTTACACATAAACACCAATAATAATTTAAAAAAAGAAAATGATTGAATGTAAACACATTGTTGATGTCGTGTCCGTGTTAGACTACAAACATGCCTTCAATCTACAGTGTATTATAGTACATAGGTTCTATCATCTTTGGTGACATGCCACAGTCTTTTCATGTTCTCCAAACAAAATTTAAAGTCTACATTGATACTTATAAATTCGGTTTCTTCCTGTTATGGAAAGAAAGTAGAAACTGATTTTTGCATATGCTATCTCACTGCAAGAAATTTCTTGGATCAGTTACAAAACCTGTTAAGGCAGACGCCACTGCAGTATATGGGGAAGCAAGATACACCTGGCCTTCTTTGTGCCCCATCCTACCAGGGAAATTTCGATTTGTTGTTGAGACACAGACCTGTTTTCAGAGTCCTCTAATCAGTTACATCAAAAGGAAAACCAAAATTCAAAATTGTGACATTAAAAAGTTGTGTTCGTGTGTTGCATTTTTATAATGGACTGTCCCTTCTCATACTTGATTTTGATAACTTGAGACAAAAAGCTGCTAATACTAATACATATTGTTGGCTGTGAAAAGAAAAGAAATAAAAGTAACTCATTTAATATAATCAGGAAGTTTACTTGAACAAGTAGGTAATAAAAAAAAATTAGGTTTTAGATTGATTAAGACTCAAGTCTGAAATTTGAAGGAGCATTTCACTGTCCGAAGATTTGTTTGGTCAGTGAGAGCTCAAAGCTGCAAGAATATCTCTTTCCATTGGTTAAAGAACGATATGAAATTTTTGGTAGCACGTGAACTAAATGAATTTTCATATAGAATGAGATGTAATGGAATGAAATTATCATTGTATCAAATTTAGTTTTAATGGAATTATTGATATGGAATATAATAAACAAATAAATAATCTCTGAACAATGAAGCATGATCCACTCTATTTGATCTCTTTCTATCAATTCCAACTTAGTCGACCCTCTTAAGTATTTGGCAAGGAGCCTTTGCCAAAATACAGTTAGGCAAAAAAATTATTTATTTATTTTCACGTACTTATTTAGAAAATATAAAAACATGATCAAAACAGAACCCCTAACATGTGAAATGTATAGCTATATAAGGATTTCCTTTGATGTTCTATTACTGAAAAAATTTGAGTTTGACTTACCTTGGGTTCATTTATGCGTCCATATGTGTCTTTTGGGCCACCCATACATGCAGCACAACTAGGACTTGCAGGTGGATCACAACCAGCTTCTTCAAATATCTTTGAACATGTCTTGCCACCTGAGCCAGGTACCTCAAGCGTATATATGTCCATCCAAACCTGGAAAAGTTGTAATGAGTGACATGTTCAATCCGCGATTCCGGTGATTAACATTTCTGAAACTAGAAACATAGTCCATATTCTTAGAAAGAAGTAGTACACCTCCACACACCTTTTGGGTAGCAGGAACAAGAAAAGTAGGAACCTTGACAGTTTTCCCCTACAGTTGAACCGATTTCATTATGTTAAAAGATAGTAAAAAAGTTTGAAAAGATCAGCAATAATGTTTACCATATTTTAACACACTATTTTATAAACGTGCAGTGTGATTGTAAATTATATGCAGTTTTCATGCGAAAAAGAAAATCATAGCAGACATACAGCAGCTAAGAAAACTTTGGCTGCAGCCATAAAATCTTCAGTCTTTCCACCAGTGCATGATCCAATGTATACTCGGTCAATTTTAACATTGTTGCATTCTCTTGCCAAAGCACGGTTATCAGGAGAATGTGGCTGTTCGATAGTTTCAATATATTAAATTACATCAGGAATCAGAAATAAAACGAACTTTTAAAGATTCATAACAATTTTAAGGCAAAGTGAAGATTGAAAATATGAGGAAGCTAAAGTAAACTACCTTTGCCACCAATGGTTCCATCTTTGATACATCAAATCTGTACTGCGCTTGAAATCTAGCACATCAACAAGAAAGAAAATGAAAAACAGTCTTAAGAGAGAACAGAATAGGAAAATATATGACCTGTACTGAAAAGATGTGGTTGCGTAATAGGGAGAAATGAATAAGAATATAAGATAATTAGCTCTCCATGTCACCCAATTACTTGTAATTAGCAGAACTTTGATGTAACGTGAAAATTCATAATTTCAACAGTTAAAATTCTTATATTTGCAGGAAATGAACTCTTCAGTAAGACCACCATAAACATTTTACTCAGTTGGTCAATCAGAATCAGAAATGTTGATATCTTCAAAGTTACATTCTAAAGAACAAAGAGTCTTGTAAGACCAAACTCGATTCAAAATACTATCTCTGACCCGTCAAATATGGTAATTGTTGGAATATTGGGAGCAACACTAGACAAATGACCAAGACCATTGAGAGACCAGAACATCAAATCTCCACCAAAACTTTTAATATTTATAGGACTCTTTTCTATATATCCTTCATTTATCCCAAACCTATTCAAGTAGGACTAACCAACCATTCACACTTTGATTCCAATAACTCCGTATTCAAGCAACAAGTTGAGCTAATAACAACCATAAGAGAACTACCTGATAGTTACGGATGAAAAAAACAATTATAATTGGATATGTATGAGAATTGAGGAAGGAACTGGACTTGCCTTGCTTTCTCATCACTGAAAACTGGTTCGTAGGGAGTAGATGTCTTATCCTGTGCAAACCAACCAAACAATTTATAATCCGTGGCAACGAGAGATAGGAAAAGAATTAAGATGTACAACTACTATAAATGAAGCAATAGTATGATTGGCAAAACTTGTTAGTTTACATGAATAAACACCTGCAGGATCTTTATCTAAAGCATTACTGAACTAGCGCAGCTCAGTCTCACTATCTTTCATTATATTGACAGTTCAGCTTTTTGCATGTATGTATAAGTGTCAGTAGCACGCAAATACATAAATATATTACAAGGTTGCTTTCCAAGAGAAGAAGTAAATAATGAAATTGAGAACATAAAGGGAACCAATTAATTCCAACAACCTCAAGGTATTTGTATGTGGTCCTGTCAGCAGCAACAATACCATTTTTTCCTCCAGCTTCTACAACCATGTTGCATAATGTCATCCTTTCTTCCATCTACAATGCAACGCGTCAGAAATCTTATACTTAGGAAAATAACATTAGCATAGAGAAAAAGAAAAACTATGTATACATACAGTTAAAGTTTCAATGGTGGTCCCAACAAACTCCATCGTTTTGTATGTTGCGCCAGACATAGATATTTCGCCAATGATCTGAATGTTGGCGGTTAATGTTTGCAAATAGAAACACCAAGAAAGAAAATAGTAAAAATGTATAATATACTCGTGTCACATATTTTGATCAGCGACATTTGATTCAAATGGAAAAACATGAGAGGAACCCATCACCTACATTCAAAATTAGATCCTTTGCAAGCAAATAGTTTGGCATTTTGCCATCAATTACAAATCTCAATGTTGGAGGCACCTGCAGTAAGTGTATTCAGGATATTATCAGTCCTGAAACTGAACTCTGAAGGGGTTTTTCTGCTCATCTAAAAGGATGCCCTTTCTGCACATTCAAAAATCAAAATCGTGTTTTCCTGTATGCAGTTGGTTGGAAACATGGCTTGTAAATCTTTAAGAAACAAAATATTATTGAAGAATCTTTCCCATCTATGTAATTTGATGATAATTAAAAGATTATCAGCGATTGCTTTGTAAATTGATCTTAAAATTTACTCGAGTGAGCAAACAAGTCAACTCACATGTTACTGCCTATCACTTAATATTCACTCATAGAAGCCATGGAAACAATGATGGAATGATCAATACTAATGCTGGAATGAAAACATCCTCAAATATCCAAATGCTTTCACATGTTATTAAATGATGATATGTTTTGACTTGCCTTGAGTAAGATCTTCCCTGTCCCCAATATAAAAGCTGCATCAGTGTTGCCAACTCCAGTGGCAAATTGACCAAATGCTCCAGCTGATGTGGTATGCGAATCTGTACCAAGCAAGACCTGTTATCAATTGTCAAGTGATTAGAACAGAGGATCCTAACATAGACCTTACGGAGCATGATGAACTGTGAAAATAAGAATAAACAATCAATTTAGTCTCTAAACTATCACTCGTCAGCTTGGTCTCTAAACTATTAAAATCAACTAAAAGCCCCCTAAATTATATTCTCATCCCTCAACTTGGTCCCTGTTGAGAAACTAAAATGATGGTGGAAGTATAGTTTAGGGACCTTTTAGTTGATTTTAATAATTTACGGACTAAATCGGTGAGAGACTGATAGTTTAGGGATGAAATTGAGTGTTTATTCGTAAAAATGATCTATTGCCGATTAGCTATGTATTAAATAGTACTAATATTTTGTTGTTCATCATCTATAGGTAATCAATTCATAACTAACATGTAACAGTTTTACAGTAGACTATGAGCATACAAACAGCTTAGTTAAATGGTAACAGAAATCACCTCTCCAGGTCTGCAATGACCCTCTTGTGCAAGAGCAACATGACAAACACCTTTATAATCAGGATTTGCCTGCAAGGTATAAATTATTTTGCATTCTATAAGATCTTTTAACCCGTTGAACCTTATTTATTGACGGTCAATAAATAAAGTTACATCAATGCAATAAAATATAAAATGTTTAATGCACACCCAATTTTCCCTACATGTGTCACACGGACACCTGAGTAATTGTATGCAAAATTGTGCTTAATTATGTTGAACAGATGATTAATTTAGATCACTTTCAAAATTGGGTGAATTAACAATCTAATCTACTTAACTAAATTAACCAGCCACATTTTTTTAACGTAATTAACTAGATGTTAGATGTTGCAGGTGTAGGAAGAAAAAAAAAGCATTTCAGTATCATTCATAAATAAAATAACTGCTAATGTTTAATTTTCTAATCAAAAGTCTAATAATTAAAATGAATGATCATGTTGCTAAAAATCAAATAGTAAAATATTCCTGCAGAAGCGTACTAATCAGAAATAAGAACAGTTAAAAACGAATGAAAGGTTATGAAAATGAATAACTAGTAGTTCAAACTTGAAAAGGAATCAATGGCCAAATTATTAATTAACCTTTCAACTAAGTAATTGCAGCGTGCAGGAAACAATGTTGCAAAGGAATTTGTGGCTCTTACTAAATCAAGAGCTGATCAAAGTATCCGAGGCAAGGAGAATTTATTTGTGGATAGTGCGGAAAACAGATGCAAATCAAATGTTGAGAATTTGATTCAACTTAATCTTGTGACTATAGCCAATAAGCCAACCACTTCCAATATAAATGGTCATGCTCTGTCTGTAGCGGCTTCTAGCCCTCTGATATCTAAGGAGGGGCTGAATTCTCATCATTTGGTTCCTATAGTTGAGGGTACAGCTCCAGACAAGGTTATGACTCTAGTTGGAATCTCTACGGATGTTGAAAACGTTGCTGATATTGAAAGAAACAAGGATAGACCAGAGTCTCAGAGAATTGATAATAACACAGCTTTTGAAATTCCTATTTCTCAACCAGCCTCCAAAGATGCAAACAGAACTACCACTGATGCAATGCAGAGTGTAAGTATATTAAAAACTCCGTGGGGAGACTTGGTTGATGAAGAGCCTGATATGAGTGATGATGAGCAAGAGCAGAACCTCGAAGGAGAACTTGAAGAGGGAAGTATATTCACTCCTTTTATGTCAAGAAGGCAGAAAAAATATAATAAGAAACATGCTAATAAGCTCAGTGATAAAGGCGTTCAAAACACTAGCAGTGAGCACATACAAACATGTTCTAAAAAGGGTGTGATCAAAAGCAATCCCAAATATATGTGACTGTCTTGTTGAAAGTTCCATATCTTGCAGTTGTTGTTCTTTTTTAATTTTTCTTTTTTACATTTTATAAGGGTCTCCGTAAGCTTATCTTAGTTGGTAGGGACATTGTATTGTATATGTATGAGTCGTTGTGTGTTCAAACTACAAATTCTTCACTTATTCATATTAAGTGGTTAATGAGCTTCCCCTTTATAATGTATTTTTTAAGATTAGTTCTTAAAATACTTCTACAAATATCATTTGATATGATTTAATTGGATACACATATAAAATAAGCATACAGTTACATCATCCACAACGCAACGAATTAAAGTTCAAATTATGACCAAAAGAAATGGCCGTTTATACATTAAAAAAATGTTGGTGAAGACTAAACAGAAGTTATACTTACCCTAAAGTTACTGCGATCTTGAATATCATAGAAGTACTTAATATCTTGCTCCATACAAAAGTCTCTCGCTGTATCCACATTACGGTGTGCACGTTCATCATTTGTGAATATGTAGTGGTCCGGGATAACTATAATCTTTTCACGGTCCCAAACCTTCAATCTCAAAACATCCACAAACTTAAATAGCTTCATGGACAAACTAGAAAACCTCTTTCTATAAAAATATTAAAATATGCCAAATAATCTTGCACAAATCTTTATTAGTATGTATACATTTCATAATAACAATGCTTTAAAAATTGTATTAAACTGATTTGTTTAACCAAGAATCGGCTAGGTTGTCAGTTGGTTTGATCTCAGTTATATTGAAATCCGATTAAATATGAACTAGGTTGAATCGGTTTTCGTTTTTTTATATTTTTTAATACTTATTTATTTATTTGTCATTCAGATCAATCTTTATTGAATTTTTTGAACCATAACACAAGTCTTACCGGTTCAATTTGAGCATACATACCTTTGCAGTGCTTCCAAACTCTCTCTTGAAGATCCCTGACACACCAGGACAAGTGATATCGTTGATCATCAAAACATCAACATTAACCCATGCATTTTCCCCTGGCTTAACCTCACACTTCTCAGAAGCTCTAGCGAGTATCTTCTCCGTCGCAGTCATTGGAGTTTTACTCTACATTTAGTCAACAAGACAAGACCATTTATGACTGAAATTTGAGGCTTAAACTAAAAAAAGAAGAGTGTATAAAAGTTGAACTGAACTGAGCCAGTTGCAGAAGGGTTGCGCTTATTCTTGTGGGGTGACACCAAAGAAACAATCTTCTTTGATGTTGTTTTCTTGCATTTCTTATCAGTGATAAAGGATGATGGAAATGATGAAGGAAAAGCAAAGTAGCCCAATTGATTTTTCTGAATCAAAAAGACCAAAGTTTGCAAACTTTTGTTAGTTTAAATAAATCTATATCTTTTTATTCAATTAGTTGCTACATTAATTACATAGCCTATAAAGATAGAACATATTTGTTTAGTGTACTAGTGTAAGCTTAGTGAAAAAACCTTGTAAGAGATGAAAGATGAATAGCTAAAAGCCATGCTTGAAGCAGTAAGCTGGGTAGATAGGTATTGTAAATTGGAATGATCAGATAATATAGGGGCGTCAATAAATAAGTAGTGTCTTTTTACTGTTGGGTTGAAAAGAGAGGATGTCAAGAACAAACTGGATACTAAAACGGTTGTGATCAGATGGTTACACTAATTATTCAATGTACTGATTATTAAAAGTCTATGGGGGGAATTTCTTGTCACTGTCCATTGAATGAAGCAGCCTATGGTCACAATCTTGACTTCTTTCAACACTAATATTAAGATTTACAAAAATGTCACATCTTATATGGTGTGCTTATACAAGAATGGAAAAAAATAAGCCAATTGCATTATTTTTTCGAAGAATTTTACACACCTCCAATATCATTTCGGATGTACACATTCGAAAAGAAAAAAAAACATGAATCTTTTGTTGTTTCAAAATTTACTTTTCAACAAAATACACCGATCAAAAGTATACTTTCAAAATGTATCTTTTGGTATAGATTCTTTTCATTTCAATTTTCAATCACTCAGATCATTTTCATTGACAAAAATTATTTTACTCAGATTATTTTTAGCTATAAAAATTGTGAAAAATAGACCCCCGAAAAAGTTAGACTATGAATTTTAACCGCACCTCACACTAAGAAGCAAAAGGTTTCATATTTGTTCGTTAGTTTTTGTTGCCCAGAGTTACCCCACACTTTTTTGATACCAATCAATCTGAATATCTGAATATTGAATAAAGCAAGTGAACCTTCTCGACAAATTAATGACATCTTCATTTATGAGGGTAATATACTTACCATTGCTCTAATCACAAGTCAGTATTAATCTACTACGGTATAGTTTAAACAGCAATCTTGTTCACTATCAGTAATGGCATGGCATAAACTGCAGCACTTGAAAAAATAACATTCAGTCCACCAGAATTTATCAGAGTCATGTTTGAATGAAGCAGGAAAAATGAGAAGGTAATATGGAATCCTATTGTAGATTTTGTAAAACACGGGGATCAAAACTGAATTTACGACAAAATAAAAATGTGTTTTTGGCTCTTTTCGGTAAAATCTTCACCTGTATAATAACTTCCTCCAAGTTCTACATTTACTTGCCAATGAAAAAAAAAATGACAACAAAATTATGTTTCTACTCTCAGAAATGTTTATTAACAGCCTTCCAATGCTAAAAGCTTCTAAAACCCTGACAACAATTCAGATCTCAGATCATTATTTTGGCTGGACCAGCTGAATTAGCATCTTTGTTCACAGGATCTCCTGCAAAAACCACAACAGAAGTAATTGAAGGTAAGAAATCATGACACGGGGTGCAATCCATTGTGCATAGAAAATGTGGATTAACCAATCACCAGATTGGTATAATAAGAATAACCAACATCAAACTTTTACTACTGCTTTACAAGATGGCCATGTAAAAGAAATTTACACGGTAGTTGTTGTGAATTCAGACCCTTTGTCGAAACTAACAGGAACAAAGATGTGGAGCAATTAACAATGGCAACCAATAAACAAACAGTCCAAGCAACAATATTCAGATCTAGATCTAACCCAACAATCTATGTGAGTAGAGGAATAAACACCCGGATATTTGGTTACACATTTCGGCCCAAATATTGACTTACGTCTGGAGGAGAGAGCAGCTCTCTGATTCACTATCAATGAGTTTCTTACAAAGAGTTACAAGAAATTAGCTTCAAGAGTTCTCCAAGAACAAACCTAATTTCTCTCCATTTCCCAATCTCTTCAGTTTCTTACAAAGAGTTACAAGATATTAGCTTCAAGAGTTCTCCACGAACAAACCTAATTTCTACCCATTTCCCAATCTCTTCCCATGAACAAGAGACTCGGATTTTTCCCTCTCCAAGGTGTTTATTATGTGTTTGCCAACCCTAGAATTTCACCCAAAAGCTCTCAAATTTTACCCTAAAAGTTCTCTCTTTTAGTCTTCTAAAATTACACAACAAATGAGTAGAAAACAGCTTATATAAGGTTCAGGACCCAAGGCACCCGCCTGGCGGATAGCCCGGTCCACCTCATGCATGCAGGACCGTTAGAGGTCTGCCTCACGGCAGGGCCTAACCCACTTTACAGGTGAGGCAGTGGCAAAACTCCTGAAAACTGCAACTGCCACTCGCTTTGTGGCCCCTGCTGGGTGCCTCGCGGGTGGGGCTATAGCTAACCAAAAAACCAGCTTTTCAAACTTTCCTTTGACAAGATTTTAAGGCATAATCACAACAGTAGTAATACGCAGTGTGTCTAATGCTGCCACTAACTGTGCAATGAGTGAAGATGCGTGTAATTGTTATCATTTAGCTTTTCTATGGGGTTGTAATATTGAGTTTAGAAGATGTTTCTCTTACAATTGGCTTACGGAGTTGGAAGGTATTGTATTTTATTGTTGTTTGTTTTGTTTTTTCTCATTGTTTTGGGTTAATACTTCAAATGGTCCCAGTAATATGTGCAAAGTTCAGTTTTAGTCCCTGTAAAAATAAAAGTTTAGAGTATGTCCCTATAATATTAGATTATCCCACTTTTGATCCCTCATTTAGCCATATCACACACAAGTTGCTGATGTGTCATGTCACATAGGATTCTCATTATTATTTTTATTCCTTTTAAGTTGTATGTGGCATTAGTAGGAAAAATTAAATCAAAAGTACTTTTTACAATTTGAATTTTCTAATTAAAAGAAAAATGAAAATGAAAAAGAAACTGAAAGACATGTTCTTTCTTCTTCATCGTGTGAAAGAGAGTTCTTCACCTCCGTTCTTTTCTTCGTTGCGAGTTCTTCTGGTCGGTTCATCTCGTTTCTTCATCCACCGCCGCTCATTTGTTCTTAATCATGTGTCTTCTTCTTCTTTCTTACCCTGCACTTGTGTTTGTAGTTTAATTGGGAATTTGGGATTATGCTTATGTATTTCAGTTTCGTCACTTCACCCCCTTCATCTCCAGAAAACACAATGAAACAACTCTGAGAGTGATGAAAAATCCCAGAAAACACGACTCTAATCTTGTTGTTGAAGTTGTGTTTTTCAATTTATGATTTATCCCTTTCTTTTTTTAGGTTGCGAGACCCTTCATTTTTCATTCACAAGATTAAGAACAAACGAGCTGGCAATGGATGAAGAAACGAAATGAACCGACGAACAACCGATCAGAAGAACTCACAACGAAGAAGAGAACGGTGGTGAAGATCTCTCTCACACGATGAAGAAGAAAGAACGTGACCTTCAAAAAAAATTAAATTTATTCATTTTCGGTTTTTTGAAATTATTAAATCCAATTTGTAAAATATAATACTGTTGATTTAATTTTGCCCACTAATGCCACATGCAACTTTAAAAAAAACAATGAAAATCCTATGTGGCATGACACATAAGCAACTTCTATGTGATATGGCTTAATCAAGGATCAAAGTGGGATAATCTAATATTACAGGGATGGAATCTAAACTTCTATTTTTACAGGGACTACAAACGGACTCTGCGCATATTACAGAGACCATTTGAAGGATTAACCCTTTTTTTTCTACTAGTTTGCAAAAATACTTTCCTCAAAGTATCTTGTCATTCTCTTTCAAAAAGTTACATTTAACATTTCGCTCCTCAACTACTGTTTTACCTCCAATCCTGCTTTCTCCTTCCATTTCCCACATCACAGTTTTTAACTAAACTGGAAGTTCCCAATGAATCAGTAGTTGTGTTGTGTAGATAATAAGTTCACAAATAAAAGCAAGACCTTATCAAAATGACCTTTATAACAATCAATATACATTTTGCAAGCCTATATATCATATGGAAAAACCAAAAAATTAATTTCATCAGGGTTTCCTAACCTGATTTAGGGTTAAGCCATTGTTTTCAGGTTTTCTTATCTGGCAAAAATCTTGGATATATTTGAGATGAAAAATATTGTAAACTAGAATTTGAAAAAACCTCAGCAAGTACAAATAATCTCCTAGTCATTCAACAGTAATATCTTATCAGCTGATACAAGTGTTCTGTTCAGTTTTTCCAAATTGGACCTCGTGACACTAAGACAAGATAGTTTCCTGAATAATTACCGCAATAGTGACAATGAAACTAGGTTCTCTCAATGTTGTCAAATAGTGGCGCTATAGTATAACAGAATTTGAACAAATCGTTATTATTCTGCGATGGGCTATTTAGTACAAAGTGTTGTCAAGTACAAACTATAGCACTGTAGCATAGCGGACTTTGAACAACCACTATTTTCTGTGATTCGCAATTGACAACACTAGGTTCCCTCTCAAACAATTCATCAAATTTTAAGCATACTAATACACATACTCATCAAACACAACGACATAACTCACAGGAAACTATATGGAGCCGAAAAATGATTGTAGAAACCTATCATGCAAGCTAGCAATGAAAATATCTCACACAAAGCAATGCATAACTCACCTCTTTCACTTAAATCCCTACAATCATTTTAGACACTTCCATTGCTTCATTGAATTGGTTAATGCTATATCAAGAGAAGAGATAAAAACAAATTACCAGGTGCAGATTGTTGAGGAGGCGCAGCTTCGCCATAAATTTCATAGAGTCTTGCCAAGGGAACCAGAGCCGAATCAGACGCTGCTTCGGCATAAAGCTGCTGTTTCCAATCCCAAAGAGTGTTCCTAATAGACTTGTTAGTTTTGGTTAAAGATTCCTTCTCAGCTTCTAAAGCTTCAATGATCTTTTGCTGATTATAAGATCTCGCTCCCAGAATTGCAAAAACAGCACCCAAACCAACATTAATCACTGTGTTATTCTCTGAAGCTCTCTTAGCTATGTCAACTATTTTATGAACAAACTCCATTTTTTCTCTCCTGAAATCAAAAAGGAGTGACCCATTTCAACCAAATGATAGAAAAAACAAAAGGGTCATGAAAATTATGAAAATTGATGTACAGAGTTAGTCAATTCAATGTTGACCTAATTTTTCATAACCCTAATTTTTCATACTTTGACATGAACGGTAAATTGTTGTACCAGATGAAAGAAATGAAGAAAATGTTGAGTTTGAAGTGATGTTAGGAAGAAGACTGACTTACCAGAAATGGCGGCAGTCGCTGGAACGAACGAGTGTGTTGCAGAGATAGAGACGAAGGATTTTATCGTCCAATTTCACTGAAAAACGAAACCTCAAAAATTCAATTTTTCATAACTAAATCATCACCGACTGTCGAATGTGGATATTTTTTGGGAGTTAAAAATGATTATATTATATATCAAAAATGTATCATTCAAAATTTTAAATAATATGCAAGAGTTTACTAAAATTAAAAATCAAAAGTCAGTGATGTAAGACTTTAGAGAGATTAAAAGTTGAGAAAAAAAAATTTAGAAAACCAAAACTAAAAAGGACTAAAAATATATTTAGCCATTTTTAGAGGCGTGAGTAAAATATTTTTTCAGAAAAAAATTAACATTTACAATTTCAAATAATATTAATTGCTTTTTAATTATATGATTTAATTAATATCGTGTACATTGTTCATAAGTTATTAAATATTTTGACAAAGAGTTTTGTCACTTGTTACATTCAATCAAACTAGAGGATATTCGATTCATACAGCAAAAAAAAGTTATTATTTTTCACTTTTTTACACAAAAACAAGATTTAATCACTAATAAAAACAATATATTGTACTTTTTTTATTACGAGAGTTTGTTGGTGAACTATGGATTTTAGTGCGAGTCATGGTGAGGTTACTTGAGGCCTATATATTTGTTTTATTGAAGCCCCGCAATGGATGTCAATGTCCTTGTATGAACATACAAGGTGTATTTATTGAGTAAGAGGTGTCCACATCTCGTCGGTGATTAGATTCATTGTGGTTGGCCGTATACTCCTTCTTCAAAACGTGGGGGGTGTGCTTGCAAAACATATTCGAGCCTAAGTAAGTAAGTGAAGTGTATAATGTGTGATCATACTTGGGGGCAATGTTCCGTAAATCGAGTGTTAACTCTCTGAGTTTACCGAGTTTACGTGTTTAGGTACCAAAATCGTGTTAACTCTGAGATAAACTCGGTTTCTAGTAAAATCGGAAGGTTTGATGAGTTTGACCGAGTTAACACTCGGTAAATTCGTGTAAACTCGACCGAGTTTTACGTGTTTACATCTAAAAAAAATGGCCCTTTTTTCTGGCTCATTTTTTTTAAAACTCAATTCCTTTTCTACAAGCCCAAAGACTGAAACGTTTACTGAATAATTACTTTTACAATAACACGTTGTTTCTGAAATGAAATGTTTTTTTTCTTCTCTGCGTTCTCAAACCATGAACAGAGGAACACATATCAGTTAGGGTTGCGATTCCGATGATGAAAATTCAGATTTCGACGTCGATGATTGCGACGCCGGTTAGGGCTGCGTTGGTGGTGTTTGTTGACCTTTTGAAGAAATTAACTAGTTTATTTTCTAGATAGTTTTATTAACAACTTTAGGAACTTGTGAAACTTGCTTTTTTGGATGGCTTAAACTTAGAGACTTATGATGTTTTGCGTTAATTTTTGTATTTTGATGTTAAGTTGAGCATAACGTGGTAGTTTGATATAAGTTGTCTTTGTAATTAAGTCATATTTTGCACTATTGATCTATTTGCAATATTATATTAGCTTTTATATGTCATGCATATAATAAATTTTATATAATTTTAATTTTAGGTAAACTCATACGAGTTCTCGAGTCGAGTTTACCTAAGCAAAACGAGTTGAAGTAAACTCTCGAGTTGCAAAACCTTGCTTGGGGTTGATGCCCCTATTTATAGTAATGCATCACATGATAAACTCCTTGGTTGTTGCATCTTTTCCCCTACGATTTGGCGTAGTTAGTTACAAGATATTTCAGTATGTTTAAGTTAATTGAGCCATGATAAGTTGGGTGGTTATCCGGTTCAAATGAGATTCTTGTAAATAAGAATTGATAGCTTTCTAGAAGTTGGATATGCTTAAGGTGGTGAAGCGTGTCGATGCTCTGCTTATTGTTTAGGTAAGAACGAGGTGACTTCTAAGACGTCGTAGAATGTTCCTTTACTATGTTGCATGTTGTTTCAATACGTGATGTCACCTAAGATGGTGTAGGAGATCGAATCTTGTTTTGCACCATGTGATAAGACAAGGTGGTAACCTCGATGGGTTTTTGACTTAAGAATTTTGCTCTTTACCAAACAAAAATTGTTCGCTCCCAATTGAAATGACTAAAATACCCCTTGTGCATGTTAAGTTACACTAGTGTTAAATTTGTGTGAGTTAACACACTCTGCGTGACTTAACTCACGCAGGATACAAGGTTGTGTGAGTTAACTCTCGCCGAGGCAAAAGCACTAATGTCCCTAATTTCATTCATTTCATCATTCATGAATACATCCATTCCTCTGAAAAATACATGAGCCGAATACCACGAGTCTGTCGGAATGGTTTCCACTCTTAGAAGCATTACATGTGCTCATTCAACAACATAAGATTGAGCATCAATCACACTATTCCATACTATGTTATTCCTTTGCTTCCATAAAGTCCATGCAAACAGTGTAGCTTCATCAACAATTATATTTTACAAAATATGAAAGATAATACCTGACACATTCAGACTTTGATTCACGATTGTATTCATAATAGACGAAAGAGGGCAAATTTGCCAAACCACGGAGCTACTGGGACATTTAAAAAACACATGAAGACTCTCCTCGTTATAAAACATATGAAAACTATCCCCATCATTATCATCACATAAGACACAATTTATCTTAAAGAACCAAATTATATAGAGATTAATAATAATTTTAGACATAACCTTATAAAAATCGAGACAATAATAGGAGCATTTCAGCTCTTGTTATATGGATGCATGAGGTCACACACTAATTAGCATTAGTAACTCCCAATATTTCAAGGGACCGTTTTTTCTGAAAAGTTTGGTTAACTGAACCTTTTAAATTTTATGGTTCAGATCATGAACCATTTAATATGATTTGATCTTTAATGATCCAACCAATAACATGAGATATATACTTGAAATGGGGTGTGGCATCTTAATGACCACTGATGGAATTATTACTAAATTGATCCACCTTTGGCATCTGATGACTACTTATGGAATTATGTAGAATTGGACATTTGCAAGTCGGATTCACCATCCTATCCTATGTATTTCGACAATGAACTGATATGCTGCGAGTTGTTACTTACTGAATCGAGCCTCGTAGGATGACGTTATTGATCATGAAATAACTTAAATTATTACTGAATTATTTATAAATTGACATGGCAGAAAGACGCATCGAACTTTAGACTGGATTGAGCATTGGTATTAAAATCATCTATTATGTGAAACTCATTTGAACATGCTTATAAAAAAGTACTAATAAAAACCGGCTGTCATGGTGTTGGTTTTCTATTTTTCTTAAGCATGTGGTTAGAATCTGATTATGTTGTGCCTGTATATAGAAGAACATTATTTTGTTAACTTTAAGAAATTCTAGCTACACCAGTATACCTCTCCAGAATTTCCGTTGACATCACCATTTTTCTATTATTGACGATTCTATGCAAGTTCCAGTGAAACAACTTCAATTTTCCCCATAGTCTCACCTCTAAATTTTCCCTTTAGAATTGTCGTCATTATTCTCATCATTATTATCGCCATCTTCATTATCGTCGAAAGATATTATAACCTAGGGAAAGTTCGTTGGAGAAGAATTTTATTCAACAAGTCCTTCCTCAGTATTTTTCCTGTTGCATTCTTTGGTATAGAATTGACAAATACCACACGCCTTACCTTCTTGTATGGTGCAACCTACAACCACAAGCAAAATACAAAATAAAATACATAACAATAATTTATATTTCCTTCAACAAGCAAACAAGAAGGAATAGTACTGATTTTGGGAAAGAAAACTGAAATATCAACAATAATAATAATAAAAAGGTTCAAGAAAATAGCACCTGTTTGGCTACAAAATTTATTATTTCGGCTTCACCCATGGAGCTGTGAGGCTGCCTTATCACAAAAGCTAGGGGAATCTGGCCAGCATCCTCATCAGGGTATCTGTTGTTAATTTTCAAAGGTTATGCATTCTGTCCTATTAACTTGTCTTTTCTAAAACATATTTTATAAAAGATTATTTTATGTGAAAATTTGAAAAAGTTGGACTTATGAGATAAGTGAAGAAAGAAGATTACGGGATAACTGCAGCATCTTTTATCTCTGGGTGAGATTGGAGCAATTGTTCCAGCTCTGCAGGAGCCACCTACAAATGTAGTAAAAAAAATAAAAAATACATCAGAATACTTAACATATAGATTAGGATTTAACATTAAAACATGGAAGTTCAAAATTTTAACATCAAAATTCAATTGCATATTTCAGTTTTTGACTTTTTTTGTAAACCAATGCATCCCAACTGTGAAGACTAATCCTTCGAGATATGAAAATTATTTTAGAGGTTGACCTGTCCCGATAAATTTTTTCCAAAGCAATGGCTAGGACCAAATCCTTGACAAAAGGATTAAGGGACTATTTACGACATGTGAAAAATAAAATACAAATATGATTTTTTGAAGTTTGTCTTTTTAATATATAGCTTGAAGTTTGTCTTTTTTACGACATGTAAAAAAAACATATCTCCAATTTGTGTAACCTTGAAAAGTAGCTTAACATGACAGTCACATAGAACAATTCTTCAATGAACACATTCTTTGATTCCCACGTTGTATTTTGGGCCCACAAGGAGGGAATTACGAATCCAATCGTTATTCTTTGATTGGAGACTAAAAAGATTTCACAACTATCATAAAAAAATTTAAAACATTAATTTTAATAGAAATTATTTTAAAAACTGTTCAAACAATCCACAAATAAACAAATTAACCTAGCAGTTCCCTATTTTGGTTTTTTTGCAATCACTGATTGAAGGCCTAAAGAAGCATACCTGGTAGCCTTTATATTTGATCAATTCTTTCAGCCTGTCTACAACATACACGAAGCCTTCATTGTCAAAATAGCAAATATCCCCGGTTCTCAACCATCCATCCACTAAAGTAACAGAAGTTGCCACTGGATCACCAACATAACCTGCTCAAATACCAAATGTACAATAACAATGTCCATTATCCATTAAAGAACTGACAATAATCTAATTCCTAATTCTAAATTGCGGTCCACAACTATAATTACGACCGCATATAAAAGCTTTAGGAGTCTCGGCAATGGCATCGTGAGGCACAATTTATCTGCAATATCAAGGTTCACATCGTAACCATAACAGCAATTTAGAACCATAATCTAATCACCAACACTTCATTAGTTTCACAAAAGAATAGCATTAATGAATGTACATGCCTTTCATAATTGGAGGTCCTCTAACCCAAAGTTCCCCTTGTTCACCAGGAGACATGGCCTCTCCTGTGTTTGGGTTCACTATTTTAGCTTCCATCCCTGATACCAGCTTCCCTGTAGTTCCTCCCCGGCTAGCCTCCTCAGGACCTACTATTCGGATAACACCGGCTGTTGATTCAGTTAAACCATATCCCTATAATAATAAGGTTGTATTCATCTTATAAGTTTTTACATAACCAAACAAGTTTCGAAAGTATTTAACTACTTAATTGACAATTTCAATGGATATGTTAATCAACAATTTTGTTTAGAAAAATTAAATACATAACAAATAGTACTAAATTGTATATTTCTACACAACAGTTTTTGTTGTTAAAAATCAATGACAGTTAACAATATACAAACGAGTTATTATGTTAACAACTAATGGTGGCACCACGTGATGGTTTATAAGGATAATATTGGGGCAGCACTTTATAATAAAAATGAGTTACTTGTTCTAGGAGCATTTTGAGAGGTGAAAATAGCTCCTTTGTGAAAGATCTTATAGATTGGTTACAACTTTTCTGTCGCTGCGTGACGTAGAAACGACGGGATCGTTTTTTCCTCTTAGATGGGTAACAGATTTGATAATGCAGCATGTGATCTTTGAACTGGACTCTTAGGTCGTGGTATAGGTTATTTTGTATCAAAAGGAGGATTTGTCTCAGTTTGGTTTTATTTTGTAAAGTTGTATAAGTTGTGTTTCCAGAAAATGTGGTTAGTTTAGCAGCAAATTTAGTTTCATTAGATTGAAATAAGATCATAACAGTAGATTATAGTAGAAGAGATAAACTTGATCAGGAACAGAATTAGACCAAACTCTACTTCCAACATTCCTTGCTAGCTACACCAACTAGAGCATGAGTCGCAACATTTTTCTTTTCTCTTCTAATGCTACTTATTCTTGTCTTTTCTAATTAACTAAGAAATTAACAACATCTATATCTAGTCTACTAACTTGGCAACACCATAGACTGTTAACCACACATTCAGAATCACATTCAACTCTCAAATTATCCATGTGCTTCTCCGTAGCGCATTGAAGACACAACTTAATCCCCAATGCCTCTGCCAGGGTGAGAGAGACTGCAATCTTTCAATTTTGGTGAATGTAGCCTTCACAATTGTTGTGAATTCGATGAAAAATCACACCAATAACAAACTTGATGTGTGGAGCAAGTGATAATCAAGCAACCAAAACAAAGTGTATGGAACAATTATAAACACAAGCCAAAAGTAGAAAACAGCGAGAGAAAGAAAAGAGAGAACACAAAAGAATTTGTTTACCCAATTCGGTCCAAATTGACCTAGTCTGGGGGAGAGAGCAGTCATCCGTTTCACTATAATGATGAGTAACTTTACAAAAGAGATATCAATGAGTTACAAGAATAAGTCTCCCGCCTAATTCTACCCAAAGTCTCAATCTCTTCCCGTAACCAAGAGACTCAATCCTAATAGTGTTTCCGAAGGTGAATCAACCCTCAAACCCTAGTGTTTGTTGTTGCCTTTTTAAACCCTTGTTTCAGCCTCCTCTATCTCAAGGTTTACTTTGATACAAAGTCTATATTTATTGTAAAAGTATCTCCCATGAAATTGGAACAAATCTGGCCCAAAATTACGTTTATGAAATATGCTGAATTCGGGCCCCGAATTCCTCCATTCGGGCGCCGATTTTTCACGCGCGCCAGGCTGAAAAAACCAGTATCAATTCGGGCCCCGAATTGGCAGTTTCCAGAAATCTCAATTTCTTCAATTTTGAGTCACTTTCACAACAACAATGCCAGCTGCATTCTCTGGATATCATTCCCCAGCCAGTGAAACCATCTATAAAACAGTCTGCATCAACATTTATCTTAGTTAATCCAGGGGCAGGGGCCTTTCACTTTGACCCTGATTTCCGTGTGAACACTTTAGGTGCCGACTTTTAACTCTGTTAAATTCATCCCCAAATAGATGTGCAGAGGCAGCCACCTGAATCGGGTTGAATTTTGTACTCACAAAAACAGTGTGATGGAACCCTAAAAATCAAGATAAAGTAAATGTAATTTACTGAATGATGAAGGGCTCAAAGACTTAGAATAGCAGTAAAGAAAAGGTAAACTAGAGTCTGACCACTCCTACCATAGCTAGGCTCCTAGACCAGAGAGAACATCTCTTCTAATATACTATCAACAATAATTCCGAATGACCACTCCTATCAGTATCACTACACAACCTCACTCCTTCATATAGCAAACCCGTACCTGAGTTCTAGGAATTTCACTACCCAACTCATTCTCTCCCATATGGCCCTACTTTCTTCTAGATTATGTTAGGTGTCCAATCACAGTGAGGTTCCCTTCAGAAATTTCCACAGGGTGGTGCTCAATATTTTTTGAGCTAACTAATCAGAGAAAGTGAGCCAGTTTAGGATCCAGTTTAATGTCTAGCTCGCCTGGCACATGAACTCCAAGGGCTGAGTAGAACCCAACCAGACGGGTTACAGGGCAACTTGTGAAAAGTTTATCTTGTGTTTCAGTTCCTGTGTTGCCGATCGCGCAGGGGGGGTCTAAGTTGACTCTCTTTTCGTTCAGACTGTGTCTAGTGGGAAGAAGTAAATATGTAGTTTAATACTTGAAATTGTAAAGGTCGACTTAGTTCTTCAAACTTATAAAATAACAAGTCATCAAAACGACCGAAATACGTAAATATTGACGGGAGTAATCTCTTGCTGCACCAAGACAAGTATAGAACCTTTAAAATTGTGGTGTTAAATTTGAAAAAGGGAAATGCTTGTTATCCCGACACAATATATGCCGAGAATTTCACGAGCGTGTTTTTGCTCTCCACCTTTCCTAACTTAAACAACTCCCCCTTCTTGATTTCCGGAAAAAGCCAATTTTAATTGGCCAATAACTATTCGTGTTCGTGGTTTCCTTGGGATAATATTTGTCTGGACATATAGCACTACTCTTTGAAAAAATGACTAAATTGACTGACATGGTTCAGTTTAAGAGACTATATTGCTACTTTATAAATTTGAGGACTAAATTGACCAACAAGAACTAAAATATCTATTTACTTGAACAACAATCTAAACAAACCTCCAAAGGAAATATTACGCAGTTTGGAATGGAGATATACCACATTGCCATCCACAAACCTTATGCTCTAACATTCTGCTTCTGTTTTTCCTCGTTTAGAAAAGGTGATAAGCTTATCGAAGTGAATATCTTCCATCCTTTTCCCAAAGCCATATCAAATCTGCTGGAAGTCTCATAGATATGGAAATGTTTGGTGATTTGTTGTGCATCAAAGTTATTAAAATCTTCAAAAACTAAAATTTTCAATTCCATTGCTTTGTACCTGCATCAACAAGTTTACTGATCCTAGCACTTTGATCAAGGAGTGGCTCAGGTGGAGACTTTGAAATTATGTTTCTCAGGCATCCAGATATCACCCCAAATATTAATCTGTTTCTCATCACCAATCACCCATCTAGCACCGAGTTCAAACATTTCATTGGCATACATTAAAATTCTCGAGACATAACTAGGTTGATACCCCACTTTGGCCATGATAAAATCAACTCATGGGAAATATCTTGACATGAAAGAATTATTTCCAATTTGAAGTCTTAACACCTTTTCCCAATGGCTTATTGAATCCACTAAAGCCTCAAAATCCTACCACCCTTAGCAGATCCCTACCTAAACTTATTACAGAAATGCTAATGACTTTTGAGGCAACTCGCAAATGTAGTTTGGAATTACTTGTTCTATTTCCTTGGTAAGTGTATCCCTTCGAGCTCCGCATAGGAATTTCTCTTCCCACCCATTCATGGATAAAGGAAAGGACATCTTTCTTATATCTATAAAGTTCTAAACATTTTTTTTTATTTTTTTGATATAACTAAACATTATTTATAACAAAATGTAAAGTAGTTTCACACTTTCATCCGACAAGAAACTATCAAATTTTCATGTCATACAACTAATTTTAAAATATTTCTGTGATTTAGCATAATACAAGATGCTCATTGGATGTCTCTATATATTTTACACTGTCAGTGCATCTTCTATTTTCTCAAAATAGCTAAATGCATGTTGTGTTGTAAGTTCGAGGAGAAACCTGAATAATCAATACATGAGGGAACTTTGCCATGAAAGCAACAAAGTTATCCTTTCCCAACGGAGCACCACCACAAGCCACTGTTTTCAACGACGATAAATCATACCCATCTGCCACTCCCTCTTTACTCATCGCCACCACCACTGGTGGCGCCACCGCAACATTAGTCACTCTAAACCTCTCCACAGCACCCAGCATTTTCCCCAATTCAAACCTTTTCATCATCACCATTGTTTCCATCATAGCCACACCCTTCAAAAGGTACGTAAAACCGTACACATGAAAACACGGCACTGTTAACAAACACACCGCAGGACTGGCCGTCGGAATCCTAACGGCATTGTATGCCGCCACCGTTGCCATCAAGTTCCGGTGAGTAAGCATCACCCCTTTCGATTTCCCGGTGGTTCCTGATATTGGAGATATAAAAGTTAGTTAACTAAGTTCCGAGTTAATAATGAATATCATTTTTCTATATTTTTCGAATTGTAATACCTGACGAGTACAGAATGACCGCCACGTCGGATTGACTGACCTCCGGCGGCGACACCGTCGAACTAACATCTGCTTCGGTGGTGAGTGAGTCGAACTCGGGAGAGTCGATGAGAATCGTTCCAAAAGCGAGTTTGGGAAGTTTGTGAGATAAAAACGACGTCGTAAAAGCGATAACGGGTTTAGAGAGGTTTACGAGATGAGAGATTTCTGAGGGAGTGGAAATTGGGTTTGTTGGTGAAACGACCACGCCAATGGAGAGTAATGCGAAGTAGAGGATTGGAACCTGGAGGAGGTTTGGGGAAAGAATCAATGCGGTGTGGTGTTTGGTGAGTCCGCGGAGAGTGAGGTTTTGTGCGAGGGTTTTGTAGCGTTGGATGAAGGTGGAGTAAGAGAGTTTGTGAGAGGTGGTTGAGTCGATGAGGAAAGTGTTTGAGTCGGAGTGGTGGAGGGAGAAGGTGTATGTTGCGGCGGAGATATTGGCGTGTGGTGGAGGAAGGTTGAGTGGGGGTCGTAGACTGTGGAAGGTTTTGGAAATGGAATTGAAGCCGGTTTTGGGATCCATTGAGTTGGTGGGTGACGTTGTGTTCTTTCATGTGAATAATAATATGAAAAGGGAGGGGTCCATTTAGGATGGTTCTTTCTTATTGGTGGGAAAATTGTTGGGTTTCGGAAAGTAGTTGGGATTTTGGTGGGAAAGGGAAAGATATAGAGTCCGAGTTTGTTTTGGCAAAGGTGATTACCGAATCAAACATTGAATAGGTGTATTCAGTTTTAAGGTTCATAGGTCGGATCTGACTTGGATGAGTCTGACACGTAATAACAAATGAATATATTTTTTAATGAGTAAATAGACAATTACCCCTTCGTCAATTACTCCTGAAATTGTACAACGTTAATTAATTTACCTTCACCATCAAATTCTTCTGTTAGTCAACATGATGTTTTGCAAATACACCCCTGAAGTTTTGCACTTATATGCAAAATGCCCCTCGAACTTGAAAATTTATATTTTTTTTTCTTATTCTTGAGTCAAAAGATATTAAAGGCAAACAATTAACGATTAACTTAGGCCATTTGCATTGTTAAATGTCAAAATGAAATATGGAACTAGAAACAACACATGGAACATCTTATTAGGCCATTTTCATTGCAACGAGAACACCTTTGAAATCCACACTCACCCACCAACTTCACAATTATCATCTTCTTCATAATCACCTTCATAGTAGATTTTACAACTTCCATAACATGTTTCACAAGGAACAAACTTTATGTCACCACAAGCCTTATATCCACCATCACCTCCTTCAATGTCATCAATCCTTTCACAACAATCAAGCAATTTCTCAAGCTTCTTGTCATCATGAAGTTTTTGAATTTCCTCAACTCCACCAATGTATTTCTTTTCAATAAACACTTTTGGTAATCCTCCTTTACCATAGTACCCTTCACCAAGTAACTCTTTAAGCTCTTCCTTGAATTCTAAATACATTTCTCAAGCTTCCTTGTTTGCCTTTATTATCTTTTGAGTAAAGCATAAGAAAAAAAATATATAAATTTTTAAGTTCGAGGGGCATTTTGCACATAAGTGTAAAACTTCAGGGGTGGTATTTACAAAACATCATGTTTACTAACAGAAGAATTTGACGGAGAGGGTAAATTGATTAACGTTGTGCAATTTCGAGGGGTAATTAAAGTTTTGTTAATTTCAGATAGAAATTGACGAAACTTACAATTTCAGGGGGGGTAATTTTTTTAATTTTTTGTGTTGGGTGACTTTGGTGATTTTAGTGTATTTTAGAGGAAAGAGAGTGATGATGGAATGATTAAAATAAATTATTTTGATGAGAGAGAATTATTGGTTAGGAGAGATAGAGACAAAGGCACCGAAACCAAAGGCACCCAAGTGCTACCCCTCTTCTTTTTCTTCTTCTCTTTCTCTCTCCAAGTGTTTGCTAAGTTATTAAAAAAAATCAAATGTTTAGAAACTGGTTGAATAAGTTTCAAATTAATTGAATTAAAAAAGTAGAATACATGACTAATTTTTATTGGATGTGTTAAAAGTAAGCGTTAGTGGGTGTAATTCTATCATTTCTCATCAGACCATACCAACACAATTGAGTTAGAAAATGTTATTAGGTTCACTGCCTTTATCATCCTAGAATATATTCCAATGTTGGAAAAAGGCACTGTATTAAGTATTCTAGATTAGCTAAATTGACACAATGGTCATCAACAATGGTTTACATTTGTTTCTTCCCTGTTTATTTTCCGAGCTACAAAGATCACTTTTATATCACCATGTTCTATTTTGTGAAACTGTAATTGAACTGATAGTTTTTTGTGTTTTATGTTGGCCACGATTACGAAATTCAAATTGAGGTATGGACCAATTTGAAAAAAAAAACTCATTAATAAAGTCTATGGTGGACTACTATAAGACCACATACAATGGTGGTGTTGAAAGTCCAATTCAACACCTGGGGACCTTGCAATGGAGTGTTGAAGTTGGTTGAGAAATGAGGTGGAGGAAAGAGGAGATGAAAGCATTCAACTATGTTGAGTTCTAAAAACTGCCAGACGTCGGTTTTTTGTTGGCCAAAACAGGCGCGTGTGATGCACGCTCCTACAGGCGCGAGTGAAGAAACAATAGCGCAGAGAGAGAAGATGTAAGAGGAGAAGTGGGTGACACGTGGGAGTTCCTGATTGGCTGTCTGGATTTATCTCATCTTAATGAACTCAATTATTTTATTACAAAATATTTTATTTTTTAAATTTTTTTTACCCAAATTTATGATTTTTTTTCTCTATAAATAGAGACTTGGTTCATTTGATTTGGACACAGAAAAAAAAAAAACAAAGTTTTTCACTATCTTAATGTTGCTATTTGTGTGTCGCGTGCTTAGTTTATTGTATTGCATTTTAATTTAAGAAAATAAAAATAAATTATTTAAATAAATTTTGTTTTTACGAAAAACTAAAAAAAATAAATTGTTAAGTGTTTATTATTTTAATTTAATCATAATCAATAATTGTAATTTTATTTAATCATAAAAACAAAAATATAAAATTAAATAAGAATATGAAATGAAAAGTGGTAGGGTAGAGTGTTGAATGAAAAACCATTGGACATGGTAAAAGTTGAATGAATGTTGAATTATTAGGTGGAAGAGAGAGAAAATGATGTGGAGTGTTAGGTAACATTGTGACATTGGCCAACCACGATGTCACACGTGTCTTTCTTCTTTCTCTTTCACAATATTTTTTTGTTTCTTTGTACATATAGGATAGCACTTGTGTACCATAAAAGTACCAATGTTATATAACATTGGCCAATAAGAGTGTACCACATACTAATGTTACTTTGTACGTGCTTTATTTGATATAATTTTTTAAAGGGTGTGCCACGTGACACATCTTAATTGGCCAATGTTATATAACATTATGGTACACAAGTGTTATCCATGTGTGACATTGTGGTTGGCCAATGTCATCAATGTCACCAACCACAATGTCACCCAAGTATTATCCGTGTTTGAGCCACAACTTGGGGTGCATCAGGAGGAGGTAGAATAAGAGCAGGCACCACCATGGCATCCAGGCGAAGCATATTCCAGTGGCTCTCTCCAAACCCTTTAGAAGTCGTGTTTATGTGAGCGCCTGCTCGTTAAAATGTGTTCTTTCAACTGACCTAGGGGGTTCAATCTTTATAGGTGCCCCTAACTTAGGAATGGATTAACCAAATTAAATAATAAAGTAATCAACTTAAAATTCATAGAATCATTTTAAGTTTCATGAACAACTAATTGCAGGAAAATTCCTCTTTCATGACCTAACCTAGAGAGTGTTAGATACTCATAGCTTTTAAATACATAAGATTAGGTATGAATAAAAAAATCATGAGAAAAGGATCACCAGTTGATGACTATTTGACTCTCGAATAGCTTCGGTCGCTCCAATCCTTCAAAAATCATGTTTCTGAATTCATCTGCTCGTCAAAATGTGTTTTTCTACTGACCTAAGGTTTCAATATTTGTAGGCGTTTGTTTCCATAAGTTACATGGAACTTAGTTAGCGATGCGAGGTAGGCAGAGAGCGTAATGTTTAACCTAATAGCTTTATCTCATGATGTGATGCTCATAGCCTGCAATTCGAGATAGACAGTAATGATCCCCATGATTTTCCTCATATTATCGCGATGTGGAGCTCATAGCCCGGGATGCTAGGTAGGCAGTAGTCAACTCCTTAGTTTCTTTACTCCTTGCTCCATTTCTTTTCACTAGAAGGTCTGTAATGACTAAGCCCCGAGCTTAATCAATGATAAACTTGTAAAAAGCATATCACGATTATATAGTTGTCTAGTTTGGGTGGGTTTCTATGGCTTCAAGGCATCTACCCGTCTCGTGGTCTTTCATGACTTTTTGAATGATTTCTTTTACAAAACTAGATTAAAACTAACATAAATTTTCTATTCTATTGCTAAAATGATACTAATTTATGACTCAAAACTTATATTATTTCTTGTCATCGAGGACAATATCCAATACAAACGGTGGGGGAGTTCTTCACCCTCTTGACCACTAGATCGCTTGAGGTTGAGCCTCTAACAAAGATAATATAAGTTTTGAATAGACAACACAACATGTTAAACAAAAGTCAAACCAAAACACACTCACATACCCACTCGGAGATGCACCTTATTGTTCGAGTTAAGTTACTCCTTTGTTTATTTTTGGATGGGTAAAGTAGTACTTGTACTTATCACTACTTTCATTCAATAAATTGATCTTTATGCTATTAAAAAAAGAATTTAACATATTTTACATGAACATATAGATAACGAGTTGTGACTTCATCAAATACTCTTCTTGTAAGTTATAAGTGACTTCATCAATATTTTAATATCACGTATCATCACGAAATAGATAATTTCAGCGTGTAAGTATGATGTCTATCATTATGAAAATACATTAAGCCCCCCAAAAGAACACTGAATAATATATAAGATGGTGGATTACGGTGAGAATGATGGCTATGTAAGCCTACCCAAATGTGTGGCAATCCTCTTTTGAATAAGATCACATAATCTGAGGCTTTGACTGGTTGACCATATGGATATCTACTGCATAATCATGCATCCTCGACTTTTATGAACTTGGTTCACAATTCCCATAACAATTCAGAGATTAGGATGTGTTGAGTTAGAAACTAGAAGGAAACATTGTTTTGTTATACTACTATAATGTTACATCATATACTTTGCAAGTGGTGTTATTATCATTGTTGTTGTCCAAATCAAACAAAGCTTTGGCTTTGATTTGGACGGTGTAGTGCCAAACAGCCAACACATGATAGAAGATCAAAACAACAACGACAATTAGTCTGGTCCGCACTACTCTTACTGTATAATTATTACTATATATATCCTAAAGTTTTTGACATAGATGTGTTTGGGATGTAGTTTGGTTCGTCTATGAGGAGGAAAAAAAATCTAGCTGATCTAAAAATTAAAATATTTATGGTTTGGTTTGGTTTAGATGATTCTTAAAAAAGAACGATCCGACTCGAAATAGTGCAGTTTAAATTGGATTGAGGTTTTTAATTATCCAAATTACAATCCTTAAAAATGTTGTCGATACTAATATTTTAAAATCACAGTTAAGTAATATGTTTGATGCAAAATATAACTCACACACACAAGGTGAATGTTGTTAAAACGCACCTTCTAAAAAATAAGTGAGTGTATGTTAACAACTTCTATAGGCATTTGCTAGAATACACCCACTTATTTTTAAGAAAGTGTGTTTTACCAAGTTATAACTAAAAAGTAGTTAAATGCACTTTAAGGTGTAGCTTGCTAAAACACTCCCACATAAAAACTAGTGGGTGTGTTCTAGCAAATCACACACACACACACTAAAAATCAATTTTATCGAAAAACAATGACCGATTATGTTCGAAATAGATAAAATAGTAAAATATAGATTAAATAAATAGCTAGCTTCACCGCTGATTGGGAGGACCCACAAATGTTGGCATTTGCAATGTTTGTTAGGTCTACGTTAACCTAGCCTCTTTGATGTTGATGATGATGGTTTATCCATATTGCAGAGACTTTTCTCATAGTGCAAGTGTATACACCAAACATAGTCTTTGCCAAGTGAACATGATGTTTTTAGTGGTTTTGGTCGCAATGTCCCATTAGGCATCCAAAATTATTTATTGAACATAAAAGTTAGTCGAGGTAACGACCGATAGCTCTCAACTATTATTCCATTTTTTCCAAGTGATTATGTCGAGGAAGGAACTTTGTTCCTTAGCCATGAGTTCCTTAACTACTCAAAAAAGTGTTAAGTATGGTGTTTTCAGTGTTTGAGATATTGAACTAAGAAATGCTTAAAATGAAAGATAAAAGCATAAAAGTAAAGGTACAAAAATTGTAAAATAGCATCTTTGATTGATTGTGTATGAGAAAAGATTATCATATTGACTATTTATAGAAAACACTAGTCCGACTGGCCAACACAACGTGACCTACAAAAATTAGCCTTGCTTGACTATTTATGTGGGTAATTTGTGAATCATCGCGTTGCTAGGATACATGGTGCCCCACATATGACTCGATTCTCCAATTTGGTGGAATTTTCCGTTGCTCTTATCTACGCGCGCTCAACTCCCGCAAAACGTGGTTCCTTGTTCTTAGCACAAATAAATTGTACAATTGTCAAGTTTTGCTCAATTTTGACTAATTATAGCACCTCCACGACTTTCACATATCTTAGTAGAGTTGAGAAAGATTCGACTAATTTTTATTCGATTGTATCTGCATTCGCCTAACTTACAATCGACGAAGGGGAGTTCACTCGACCCTAAATCATCTTTCTGCCGATCTCGACCAACAAGTTATTTATTTTTGAGTGTACACAACAATAGAGGAGATTTGGACTTTGTACCCTACCGTTACAAAGTTAAACTCTTACCACTACGCTAACATCTTTTCTTTTTTTTAAAGAAGCTAGCATCTTAAATATAATATTATTTGTGTATGTGTGGACATATAAGAAGTTATAGAGATGTTAAAGTTTTAAAATTAATTTTTTTTCCTCTCATGTATAAGATTTCTTTCTTTCTTTCAATTTTTTTTTCTTACTTACCCCTAAAAAAAATATTTCTTACTTTATTGCACTCACTTCTTCTAACGAGTCAAGTTTATCTTCTTTTTTTTTTTTTACTAAGAGTCAAGTTTATTTATTTCATATTAAACAATTAACTCTAAAGACAAATGGTTCAATTTTAAAATTTATGTGATCCCCGCAAAAATCACTGCACATGGATCATAATCTATGTTGAAAAGACAGCCAGAAAGAACATATGATATTTAATCTTAAGATTCTGACTATACATAAGAAATTTGGTGGGCTACTATTTGTAAAACGTTAATTCCTAACAATAAACAATATTCTTTGGAAAAAATCATTAAACTCAATAATGCTTGCATGTGAGTTTTTCACCTATAGTGTTTAAAAAAATTCTTTCGAGTGCGCACACAAGCTTAGCTGTTATACAAAGTGCTTTAACTAGTACAAGTATATCATGGCTTTTACTTTAGTATGAATTACGAAATTATGAATAGGATCAATCCGTACTAAACACGATATGAATTTATGAAGAGATTGAGTAAAAAAAATAATCTTGATGAGATATATGTTTTTATATGTCAATATTGTTGGATTCTAGTGTAAGCAGTTAATTTTATATCGGCTATGAATGAGTAAAATGTTAATATATAAAATAGGTGACTCATTCTAATGTTTTAAGATTTTGGGTGGAGATATGATATCTCATTCTCTTATGATCATTGAACATTGATTGTAAATTATAAGGTTAAAGAGATCTAAATATTTGTCAATCATACCAAATAGTTGATGTCATAATTCTCTCACGCATCAAGTTTGAAAACGTTGGGTGTTGCATGTTCGAATGTGTGATTCAACATATTAAATGACCTCAAAATCTTTTACCATTTGACTTGTTCTTACGATATCATCATTTAACTTGAATGAGTAACGTTATCATATGTAAGTAGTGTGTGTGTGTGAAGGGGTGGAATTTAAAAGTCTATTTAGTTAAAAAAAGATAATACTTAGATCTTGTAAAATCTAATGCAAAGGCTAGCATATGATCATAGGGTATATCTTAAGAAGCTCAATATAAATATTCTCATTTTAAAAGTCGTGCATCCAACTATTAAAAAATTTAAAATTTAATTTTTTCAATGTGAACTTTCAAATTTTATGTTCCTTAGTATGTGTTTTTAGAGCACAAGTTAACAAAATTATTTCATTATATTCGGATGCAGAGGAAAAACAATATTAAACCGTTGAAAGACCTCGTCAGCAAAATACAAAGGAACCATTACTAATTTTTAGAACGCAGGGTCCAACCACATTTCATCAAACATGCATGGTTCACTATTTCTTTTCTTTTTTTAGGCCAAACTTTTCATGCGGTTCTTTAAGTTTTATATTTGAAACAAATTAATCTTTTAAAAAAATATGTAATATATTGGTCTTTTAAGTCATAAAATGTTTGCGCGGGTATTCTTTCTTTTAAAAAATTATGCTAAAAAGTGGTTATGGCCACTTAACATTGAGGCGACATGTCAAAAAAAAACTTATGACACCATACATAATTCCTTAAGCATATTTTCATTTTCTTGTGTCTGAATTCAAAGCTAATTTTACAAATAAATATTTCATCAGCAATATTATAAATCATGTAATTTATTGATTTCATTTCAAACCAAGATTTAATAATACTCCAATGAAACTTAGTTTTGATGGCAATGAATTTGAATCTAACAACTTAACATTAAACAGCCCCATAAATATTTTTTAATTGAGTTTGATGAAAAATAAGGTAATGGTACACATATTTTATGACTTAAGTGACCTATTTGTTAAAAAAAAATAAAAAATGAAAGAACTATCCTTTTACAAACATCTATTTAAAAGGCCCCGAGAGGTATTTTTACCTCTTTTTATGAAAACTTGGTTCACTATTTCTAAACACATTTGGTACTTTTCAAAAAAGTAGCAAATTGCTAGACCACCCAATTTTATGATGGTGATTTTCATCTCCCTAAATAAAGTCTCTCTGAAACCTTTGAATCCCATGAAGCAACTCTTAGACCTAAATCATGGACATCATAGGATAAACAAGAATACTAGCATCAATAGGAAATTTGGACAAATTCACTCTATCTGCTTACCTTCCACCGTGCCAAGCCACACTTCATTTACGTTGGATCGATGTTAATAACAAAAATACGACCCTACACACCATGGCAAGAAGAAAAAATTAAAGTTAAGATGAATGTGCATACTTTTACAAGTTTTAATTCGCGTTGCCAAAAGGAATATTATTATTATTATGAAAAAAATAAAAAAGATAGGACTGTGTCTCGGTCTAAGGTAGGAGAATACTTTAAAGGGTGATTCTCAACCTCACGAAAAACTACTTCACGACAACGTCTTGAAAATTCAAAACCTACTACAATTGTAGCCCCGAGTTTTGATTGATTGAAATTTTATGAATCATTAAGGATGATGTCGCTATAAATAGCACCACTCTACTTCAAAATACCTTAAAAAAAATTAATTTGCGAATCCTCTAAATGATATATGAGATTAAATTTTATGCAGTGTATTTTTTTTATACAACATTCAATCAGAAAATGGCAAATAGATATAAGTTGAGATGCTACAAGAATTAATCTAAAAAGTGGTATCAAAGAGTGATTTACCTAAATTAAATTCATAGTTTAATCCTGAAAATCGATTGATCTTATGTCGCTGCAAGGAAGACAACAGAACATTTTATTTCACATTAAAAATGAAAGATTATATTCTAACCAAGGAAAGGGAGAGCAAAAGAAAGACAAAAAAAATCCCTAGTCCTTAATATAATCATATAATTACCCAAAAAAGAAGAAATATTTTTTGGAATTTTTCATGGCTCAGCAGTCCACCTAGCACCCTATTTCCAAAAAAAAATATATTTACGAGGCACCACCTGTCCCTAACATGACGATCCACTCGATCATAAGGTTAATATTTAATTTCCTCAATACCCAAAATGGCATCCAATCTTATTCTATTTTAATGAAATATCACACACACACACACACAATGTGTCTTGATCCTCCAAAATAAGTAAGCAATCTAACACCTGGGGTATACCCATTGGGGATCTAGTAATTTTCAGTTTTGAAAAAGCTCACCACTATTAATATTTTATGTATATGCTTTCTTAATTTGTAACTTAGTGTCTAGATACATAAGTCTCATTCATACGTGTCGGCACCATAAGATTTCCCTTAACATTTTTCTTGTCTTGTTTTGGTGTCAAACAAATATAATCTTGCTTTGTTCAATTTAACCCTTAGTTAAACATGTTACCTAACACCTGGGCACATCTTTTAATTTTCTAATATGCCCCTTGTGATTTCGTTCTATGAATTGACTGCTTGTAATCTTTTCCAACTCTTCATTGGCTGTGTGAGGAACTAGATTTTGCTTATCAAAGGGTAACATCAGACAGATGTAAATAACGGAGGGTATGTATATATATATATATATATTTTTTTTGTGAATTTGATGTCGATAAACAAAGTTTGACGTAATAATTATTGGGCTGCTAGCAGAGGCTAAAACGCTAAGATAACAAAGTTAAGAACAGTAAATAAACTAAATAGGCGTGTCACACATTGCCTCATTGAATTAGAAGACTTCATTTCTAATGAGATGAGATGTAGTTAAAGAGCAATTTTTATGGCAAAAATGTGATACTTGTAGAAGAAAGAGATTAAGAGACAAAAATATTAAGAAAAATGATCGACATCGATTAAGAGATAAGAAGTTGGAGATATTAAGTTTAAATCCAGACAAAACAAAAAAAACAAATATAACAACCAATTAATAATATTTGTCATTAAAAAAATTAATATTAAAAAATGGTGGTTTAATTATATGTTGCTCAACACGGATTTTATCTAGTTTGAGAATTTTTTTTGTTCTAATTTGAAACTTATTATACTCACACTTAATACTATATGTTTGGTATCAGAGTGAATATGTCAGAATCATGTCAATTCGCCATGATTTTGCAGAAGATACAAAGTGTAGTTTGAAAATTATAGTGAGTCATTGTAATTTTGACATACTTATGTGATACTTAGATAAAAAGTTGGTATTATATTTAAGAATTATATGTAAGAATTTGCATTGGAGATGCTCTAAAGAGATTTTGTAAATTGGACTAAGATCAATGACATAACATAAGCTTTTCAGAAAATACATCTTCACCTAAAATCTTATGTATTTGATATTATGGGTCATGTCAATTATATGTTGCTCAACGCACAATTTTTATCAAATTTGAGATTTTTTTTTTTTTTGTGAATTTGAAACTTCTTATACTCACACTTAATATTGTATGTTTGATATCATAGTGGCTATGTCAGAATCACGTTGATTCACTATGATTTTGCATAAATTAGCTTTTGAAAATTACGATGAGTCATCGCGATTCTCACATACTTAACGTGATACCAAATATAGAACAACACTACTCTTCAAGCATGTTAAGTTTAATTTTTTTAAGGCAATATTTCCTTTTATAACAGGAGCACTTGTTAACATTTCTATTTTTTTTTAGTTATATTTTTGTAAAATAAAGCTCTTCCAAAATAATGTCAAAAGTTTTCTAGATAATTCCAATTTTTTATATATATTTTGTCACACAAGTTAACTACATTGCCAAAAACACTGAAATGGATAGGGACATTAAGAAATTAAACGATTGGTTGACTGATAGAAACAAGCTGAGTCACATCTGCAGGTATAAATAAATAGCAAACACTAAACACCAGTGACAATCAACACAATAGAATTTAGTAAACAAACTTTATCTAAGTTCCAACTTTAGAATATTTCTTTCAATATGTATTCAGGAATGATGGAAGGAAACACAGGATGGAGTGTAATAGAAGAAGATAGATGGAGGAAAGGACCTTGGACTTCTGATGAAGACAAGTTACTCATTGAGTATGTCAAGCTGCATGGTGAAGGAAGATGGAACTCTGTCTCTAGGCTTGCAGGTAGATACATACATGATACAACCAAACTTTGTACACATTTTTGTATTTTAATTCCTAACATGGTACTTTGTACTTTAGTTTAATTAATACTAATTGAATTCACATTAGAAGTGGCAGCACAATTATTATAGCAAAATAATAAGTAATATTAATTGGTTCCAAATTTCTACTTAGTAAATTGGCTTCTCTTTTACCATCCATTTTTCTCTTGCAATTCTTAACTCCTTATTGATCATATATTATTTTTACAGGACTGAGAAGAAATGGGAAAAGTTGTAGATTGAGATGGGTTAACTACCTAAGACCAGACCTTAAAAAGGGTCAGATAACACAACAAGAAGAAAGCATAATCCTAGAGCTACATGCTAGGTGGGGAAACAGGTATAGATTTAAACTATGTCCCTTAAACTTACATGTTTCCTCTATTAGACACATGACACTTTATCTAGACCCGTGTTGCGTTGCGTTGCGACACGAGTTAATGCTTCTAGTTTGTTATTACTAAATAAAAACATTTCAGGTGGTCAACAATTGCGAGAAGCTTGCCGGGAAGAACAGACAATGAGATAAAGAACTATTGGAGGACTCATTTCAAGAAAAAGAACAAAAACCCCTCTGATGCTGCTGAAAAGGCGAAAAATCGTTCTTTCAAGAGGCAGCAACAACAACAATTGAAGAAACAACAGCAACAAGTTCAGATGCAGCAACAACAACTACAATACAACATGGATATGAAAGGGATTATAGACTTGTTGCTTGAGGAAAATGACTACGGTACTAGTGTGCCTTCTACTTCTCAAGAGACACAAGAAATGGTTTCCATTTATGCACATACGCAAGAACAACAGGGTTGCTTTTACTCTATGCTCAATGATAATAATAGTAATGTCTATGCACAAGACTCTTCAAATGAAGAAATTTTGTGGGATGGACTTTGGAACTTGGATGATGTTCTTGGAAATTCAATGCAGCTAATGCTACAAGCAAAGCCAGCCAATGTACACAATGTAGTTACTCCCTTTTGTTAAAAAATTTGTGTAACCCTTAATTATGTTAAGAATAGTACTAAAAAGCTCAGTGTTAAGACTAATTGATGCATGAACTGAGGACTCATTGTAGCATATCATATTATGAAGGCTAGTTTTTTGTGACCGTCTCAACTTTACTCTTTTGCTTCAAGATTTTTTTTCTTAATCTTCACAAAGAGTTGACAACTTTTCCTTTGGCAAAGGCTAATGTGAAAAAGTGTCTCATGTGATCTTCAATAGACCGATGTTTGAAAGTCGCTCAAGACTTCAACTACATCGGCCTTGCCAACTTTAAGTAAAAGTTCTTAATTTTTTACGTCCTTATAAACGAGACAAATATCGTTATTTATTCGACAAAAACAAAAGAGAGTAAATATAATTTGAATTTTAAGACTTAACTATTTGTTTTCCTTTTTTTTTTTTTTGCCAACCGATACCGATTGGCTCACAATCTCGATCATTAAGACCATGAATACTTTGAGTTAAGCCTACTTACCAAGACCAATATTTAGTCATTAATAAAGTTTCGAAATATTTTCAAATATTGATCCACCATAGATTATAAATTATATTAGACCCTTCTCCACTATAGAAGCATATATATACTAACAATGCTTCTTTCAATGTTTTGGGAACCAAATCGGATCGGATGGTTAGGTTCAACCACGGTTCGTTCTAAGTCTCTAAGAATTGAGTTGAACTACAGTTTGTTCATTGGGGTTTTTTTTTTTTTTGAATTTCCTTGTAAATACTTATTTATTTATCAGTAATCTGATTCAGTTGTGGTTCAATCGATTAAACCAATTGATTCATGAGCTGGAAGTCTCACCTATTCAATCTCTTAATTTATTTATTTTTTAAATATTGATTTCTAGGCTACTGTCATGATAGGGAAGTGAGATAAGTATTGGCTCACACACAAGTTAATTTTCATGATTGACTCGATAAATTTCATCCTTAGATAAATGAGATACTCTCTCAATTCCTTCTTAAATATCATTTTTCTTTAACCAAGTAAAATTTATTGATCCAATAATAAAAAACACATTTGTTATTTTACTTATGCAAATCAAACGGCTGATTTCTATACCAGTTACTTTTCGTTTTAGAATTGTGTGAAACCAAAACGGAAGTAGAAAGTGGAAGCTTAAAGACCCTTTGCGTCACTTAGATGGGAAAGTTATGTGCAAAAGCCACATCATGCCATTATTGCAAAAAGAAAATCCCTTTTTGAGCATAGATTATAAGACACCTAATGTACTAGCTAGTACAACTCCATGTGGAATTCTTGAATGACATCTTTGTCATCATATTCTGATATTCTTTATGTCTAATTTAAGCAACACATACTACAAATGCTCTTTTATTTTTATCATATCTATCAAATGAATAAATTTGGGAATTGGGATTAGACTTAAACTAAGATAGAATTGGATTCTTCAAATCTAGCATATCTCATACGGTTGCATTTTTTATTTCACATACCATCTTTTTCCTTGTTGATTACACAGAAGCAGATTTTCTGCTCACAGTAGGAAGTATAAGGCATGTGAGCCGTCGGATTAAAATTGTACGGTCAAGATCATTTTAATTAAAAAGACACGATTTTCAATTTTAATTGTTCAATCTCAGATGAACGATCGAAATTGAAAACTTTTTGCATTTATTAAAGCAGCGATTGGACATTACATTCTACTAGTATCTATGGTATCATGTATGACAGTTTTAGAATCTAGAATCAAAGAAGGATTGATACTGCCTAAAATTTTCTAGAAGACAAAAATTGTTCTTTAAGATTTGTATGGTTTAAATTGATTTGTTGAATTTGAAGAAATAATGATGAAACAATTAATATCAAACAATTGATTTATGCTTGAGAATTTTAGTCTCAAATTAACATATTATTCTTATTGGAGGAGGTATTTGTATTTAGCTCTGAGATTAGGCATATGACATCGTGAGGAGACAAGAAAATAGTAATACTATTTTTAGAAAAGAAAAATATATCAGAGTAAAGGCTTCTATGAGAAAGAAACAAAGATTTATTTGGTCTTGAAAATAAATAAAAATTTACAATTCACTCGTAAAAATCTCAAAAATCTCAAATTAAAGGAGTATTAAGTTACTTACCATTCAATAATTGTTGGAAGAGGATAAGTGAAGCTTATCAAGACAAGAATTATAGTCCACACTTGAGAACACAGTCATACCTGATTTTTCGAGATTAGTTGCGCGTAAATTAATATTAATATTAATGGCAGTAATTTATTTGAATTTTGTGTACTAAATTGAGATCAACGACTTTCATTTCATGCAATCGATAGCTCTTATGTTTCTGACGCGAACATTTTCGCGCACAACCTCTCGTTATCGTTATCACACCTCCGCCACCACTGTATCCCTTTCACCACAGAATCTCCTTCATCTTCTTCAGCTCACCATCGACCTTCACGCTCACAAACTCACCCAACAATGTCACTCTCAAATCCTCTCAAATGGGTTTTCCCAAAACGCTTTCCTCACCACCAGGCTCATCTCTGCATACGCCACATTTGGAGACTTCACCATGTCAAAACTCGTCTTTGACTCTGTTCAGACTAAAAACGTTTATCTCTGGAACTCTCTCATTAATGGCTTTGTTAAAAATCATCAATTTGACAAAGCCATTGCGTTCTTTCGCGAAATGGGTCGTTGTTTGTTTCCTGATGATTACACTCTTGCTACCATTTCCAAAGTTTCTGGTGAGCTTCAGGACTTGGTTTTAGGGAAATTGGTTCATGGGAAGAGTGTGAGGATTGGGTTTGTGTCGGATATTGTTGTTGGTAATTCTGTGATGTCAATGTATATTAGATGTGGTGAGTTTGGTGATGCTATGAAGGTGTTTGATGAAATGCCTCAGAGGAGTGTTGGTTCGTTTAATGTTATAATTTCTGGATGTGCTGCCTTGGGAAATTTTGATACTAGTTTACATGGTGGTTTATGGAATTTTTTCCGAAAGATGCAATGTGAAGGTTATAGCGCTGATGCTTTCACCATTGCGAGTCTTTTGCCTATGTGTTGTCATAGTGGTGGGAAGTTGGATCATGGGAGGGAACTTCACTGTTATCTTGTGAAGAATGGCTTGGATTTGAAAATGGGTTCAGATGTTCATATGGGTTCTTCTTTAATCGATATGTATTCAAGGAGTAATAAACTTGTTCTTAGTAGGAGAGTGTTTGACCAAATGAAAAGCAGAAACATATATGTATGGACTGCAATGATTAATGGTTATGTACAGAATGGAGCGCCCGAGGGTGCATTGATTCTTTTCCGTGAGATGCAAACGAAGGATCGAATACGACCCAATAGAGTATCGCTTGTTAGTGTGCTTCCAGCATGCGGCTTGCTTGTTGGATTAATGGGAGGGAAACAAGTCCACGCGTTTTCAATTAAAATGGAGTTTAATGATTATATTTCTCTACGTAATGCTTTGATTGATATGTATGCCAAATGTGGGAGTTTAGATTATGCAAGACGAGTATTTGATAATGGTTCTTACTCCAAAGATGCTATCACTTGGAGTTCGATTATCTCTGCGTATGGATTACATGGCAAAGGACAGGAAGCTGTGACTACATATTATGAAATGCTTCAGCAAGGGATCAAACCAGACACGATAACAGTGGTTGGTGTTCTTTCTGCTTGTTGCAGGTCAGGATTGGTAGACGAGGGCATTAGCATATATAACTCCCTGACGACTGAGTATGAAATGAAACCATCGGTTGAAATTTGTGGTTGTGTTGTAGATTTGTTAGGTCGATCGGGCCAGCTCGATCAAGCCTTGGATTTTATCAAAGAAATGCCAATAATTCCTGGTCCAAGTGTTTGGGGATCTCTTTTAACAGCCTCTGTAATACATGGGAATTCAAAGACTAGAGACTTGGCTTATAGGTGTCTCTTAGAGCTAGAACCTGAAAACCCTTCAAATTATATCTCGCTTTCAAATACTTACGCGTCTTCTAGAAGATGGGATGAAATAACTGAGGTGAGGTCAATGATGAAAGAGAGAGGTTTAAGAAAAGTTCCCGGTATCAGTTGGATAACCATCAGTGATAAGAATCATTTTTTCACTGTTGCCGACAAAGCGCATCCTTCTTCTAGTTCAATCTATGAAATGCTTGATGACCTTGTATCAATAATGACAGATGGTTGTGCTGATACTGATACTCTAACTTAAATCTCATGAAATTGGTGGTAAAAATCTTCTCTTTTAAAGTGTTTAGTTAGCACTGAAAAGAAAACTGGGCAACCATGTAGCTCATCCAACTATGGAACTACTTCTCTGGTGTTTTATTCAAAACTCAAAGTCAGACATGCTAATCATAATTTGAGTGAGAAAAAACAGCAGAAAGGCCCTGACTTGAGTGAAACTGCTTGATGAGGTGACTGCATTGTTGAAGAGGGTGAGTGCAATTTTTGTCGCTCTTAGATGCAGAGTAGCTGATCAATGTGCAGATGAGATGCTTGGATGTTCACATATAGTCTGACCATCATGAAGAAGGGGAAAAAACCTCAGCAGTGGTAAATGTAATACAGGAAACAAATGAATGTCACTAATACTATTATCAAAAGAAATGTGCTAGGTCATTAGTTTAAAACTAGACTTAGACCGCCCCTTGCGCGGGCATGAGAAATTGAAAGGTGCTTCCTGAAAGAGCTAGAAAATCAAAGTTACTTTACAACATCTTTCCTATTTAGTAATCTCCATTCTCCATAGAGGTTCCCGCATTTGTTCTCTGATTTATCATTTGTGCTGTGGCAAATGGCAATGCTATTTGGCAAGAGAACATTAACTGTATGCTGCTGATTTGTCTGCTCAGCCGTCTTTCACAAAAAGACAGGAATTGCTTTTGTAGAAAGAATATGCTTCCAATCACTCCGTAGAAATATTAACTATCATATAAGTTTGTCTTGCTTCTTTCAAACAAGCTTGTCCGAAGTTCAAAAATGATTTCTAAATTGTGATTTTTGTTCGTAATACCTACTTACTATGCACATGGATCATATGTTTTTTCAAAGTATGGCAAAATTTTCATGAGAAAGTGAGTTTGTGAATGTAACACTCTTATGTTTAAGCACCAAAAACATAAAAATCATATTTAATTCATGTTTTGTTAAAAAAAAAAAAAAACATTTAATTTTTTTTTGGAAGAGATTGTCATAATATTCTACCTATTTTTGAAAAATTTCATTAAAAAATTTAAATCCTAGACATGAGTTGACTAATAAGTAGAGACCCAAAAATAGTGAAGAAAAAATTCTTAGAGACTAAAAGTCTAACAAAAATTTTAGAGGTATTAAAATAAAAAATTGGTATATTTACAAGAACTAAAACCATATTCAACCCTTAAATATATAACTTTTTAATAATTGAAAACATGATATATAACATGTGCAATATTGTTTATGGGTTATCTAGTGTGGGCTAAACCCAGAGTAAGTGAAGCTCTGTGTATTTGTTTCCCGCCCCCATTTGTTTTTGGTAATCGCTGATCTCATTAATGCCTAAATTATTTCAGCATCCTTATCATTGTTATTCAAAGCCTGAGACCCTAAACCCTTACGATTCTTTGTCACTGTCATCTTCTCCGGCCTTGCTCTATCACTCTTTTCGCCGCCCCTCTCCAAGCATAATGGGAACCGACCATGGACTGTTTGTGGGTTTATCCTACGCTTTATGTCCAGCTTACCCGTTCTTAAGTGCTCCTCCGCATGCTGCTAACAAGTTCAAGAGATTTCTTGTTGACCATTATGGTTTTCTCCATCAAAATTGTAAGGTTGTTACGGATGAACAAGGAACTCCATCTGCCGCGGAAATATGTGGTCACTTAATCACAATGATAGCAAATTCAAGTAGCGGAGACCGATTAGTATTTTACTTTTGTGGTTATGGAAGTAGAAGTGAATCAACCGATAATAACAGCAGCGGTTTTGTAGAGTACTTGTGTTGCGGTAGTATCGTTGGTGAGCGTGAAACACATATAGAAGGTAACTTCACGTTTAGAACTCTGGTCTTAAACTCATTGACAATAACATTGATTTTGATAACAGTAAATAGTTGTTTCGCTATTCTGACTGTAAAGTTAGAATTCAATTCAAAGTTCAAAGATATAATTTTTTTGAATTATGTGTGTGATTTTTTATTTGAAGGATTCTTACTTAATTCTATTATGTTTTTGTTGACTATACCTTATGCTATATTGTGGACTCTGTTCCAAAGGACCGACATATTACATTAATCATCGACAGTTCCCATTCTGGAGGGATCCTTGAAGGGGCCAATGAAATTGTGGGTAATAGCAATATCAATGATCGCACAACAACAAATAAGGGAATTCCGGGACCTAAGAGTCCTTTCTTAGGTATTGGCAAGAGCTGTGGACATCCATTGGGTATTTGTTTTACTGCTTGCCAAAGCAATGAAAAGACAATTGGTGGGGAATTCCTAGCCTATTTTAGTGAAGCTATGATGGAAGCTATAATAAAAGGTGGAATAAATATGTCGAACAAGAAGTTGATTTTGGAGATAGGAAACATATTATCAAGTCAACTTCCTGGTGATCCACAAAGACGAAAACAACTTCCGGGCTTATACAGTGACATATCACAGATGGATTTAAGATTCTTAGGTACTGAACCACCATACTGATCAAATAAGATGAATCCCTTTGGTATTGGGGTTTGATGTGGGTGCTTTCATTTGGGGTGAAGCTAATTGGAAGATACTTTTTGTGCCAGCTTCATGTGTTTTAGCTTGGTTTGTGTTTAGTTTCTCAGCTTTGAATTGCATATTCAAGGGTATTTTTGTTAGAGTTTGGTTGTTTTTATCATTTGTTATTTGCTTGTGTACTTTATATGTTTATTAAAGGTTCTAAGTAGTTATGTTATTCTGCAAATTCTAGTTCAATGTATGAAATGCTTGATGACCTTGTATCAGTAATGACAGATGGTTGTGCTGATATTGATATTCTGACTTAAATCTCCTGAAATCATGAAGGGGAGAAAACCTCAACGGTGGTAAATTATATGTGCCGATAGCTCAAAAAGAAACTGCAGGAAACAGAATCATATTAAACCAATACATTTTAATCTGACCTCGTTGTAGGTGCTACCCGTAAGAATAGGAGAATATGGATTTCGATGGAGCTCACATTCTGAATTACAACCTGATAATACCAGGGATCTTAATTTCCAAATGTAATAGCAGTAACAGAATGTTGGCTACATCTGTTAGGAGATGTTAATCCAATAGTTAGTGTCACTGTAGGATAAAGTTCTTGTATTATTAATTTCAATTTTTTTATTTAGGCTCTTAGCTAAGCTTGAGTGCTATCTTGCATAGTTTGCTCTTACTATCAAGATGACTCATAGCTCTGTTCAAATAAATGCAGGAAGATATAGCAGTAGGTTTTCCCAACTACATGGAAGATTAAACTCTGTGGTGTTGCTAGTTAATGTGCTTATATTACTACTAATATTGGTATGAGGGGGATGGGTAACTCACTTGGTTGAACTAGAGATTAAAAGAGTTAAGGGGTTAAAAATACTAAACTAACAACGGTTAACATACTAACATTTATCATTAAAAAAAAACTTTATTTGTATAACACGATAAAATAACTTGATGTCAGGTAAAAGAATTATCATCTTTTAGTTGAGTTGCTCTTTTAATTGCCAACAACAAATATATGATTCGTGCTTTTCCATATATGAATTGACTTCAAATTAATATCCAAATACAATGAATTAGATGAAACTTAGTAGGCTACATTTTTTTTCCTTGTTTTTTATCAACTGAAGAGGCTACTTTTGATGCTGAACATGATAGTCGCTTTTGCAAAACACGTACAGTCACAAGTATACATTTGTAGAGGAAACGTACTTTGGTAGTCATGTGAAGCTAAGGTGATAGTGCTACTAACTTATCCTCTTTTATGAAGGAAGTGCAATCTCTAATGGAGGAAATACTTTTTCTAATATTTCTCTATTAATTAAAAAAAACATTTTCAAGAAAAATGCCGTGATTAATAGCTGTATGCCAAGTCAATGATGCATGTGTTTGTTTCGGCGGCTAGCCAAATGTAAACACACGTTTTGTTAGAAGCTATAGTTTGTAGCTTCTCCATTTCCACGGTGAATGGGTTCAAACCTACGGTAGCAGCAAGTAATCAGATTTCCAAACACATACGATGATCTGCCTTGGAAATCTTAACACACGCAATATCGTGTCAAACGAGCCTGATAAATTGAAGTTATAAAATCTAAAATAGAACCCACGGGTCCAAAGAAACTAGTGATTGGTAACATTGTTTACAATACAATAGACATTAATTTTCAGAAGTTACCGCTATTTTGTGACATTCATGCCCTAATAAGTCAATAAAACTCAACATTAACTGTCCAAGATATGTTACAACATTATTATAAAAGATCCCACCTATGAAACCCTCCAACTAAAAAATGTCAAGGACTTTTTTTTTCATGACCTTACATGAGGTGAGGAATAAAACTACCCCCAAATGTAGATGTCACCTCCTCCAGATTCTTATATCATAAACCACAAAATAAATGGTCCACGCGAACAAAACTTGAGATCATGGTGACAATTCAAAATTTGTCTCAAGAATTGAGTAAACTTCAGCAAGGGAAGTTACCTTGAAATCTGGTTTGAAATCGACATTAGCATACTCAGGAGAATCATACCTTCCAGTTTGATCAAGCAGACATGTATGTGCTCCTGCTCGCCCTCCACAAGCAATCTGCAAAATGGTAAAAACATGCAAAATCAATCAATTAACCATCCAATTTCAAATACATCTGAATCCACAAATATTTAGTAGGGAAATATGTGCATAGAATGGAAAGATATTGCTTCAAGCTGGGTTGAAGTTACCCTGTGCAGGACTGCAGGCCACTTATTTATGATTGTGAAGAACCCTCATCCTTATTATGAATCAAATGCCGGTATTATAAGTGGCATAAAATTGAAACGGTTAAAGTTATGGTCAAATACCAAAATGCAAAGTGAAAGGACCGAGTCACAGGGTTCATCTTTTGCATGCAATCACACTATGGGTTTGCAGAATGATGATAAAAAAATTGTGCTGACTAAACAGTCTACTAGTTAGAACTCAGCATTGCATAACCAACTTTATATGAAAATTTTGAAATATCTTATTACTTTTGTGTCCTTTCTGGATTTTGTTGTGAAAATATATACTGTTCTGAATTTCTTCCTTTGAATTTACAATTGTTTCTATAGACTGTTCATTTGTACCCAAAGGTAAACAAGCATGGCTTCCATATAAATCATGAATATTCAATCAAATTAATGGGAAACAAACCACTTACATCATCTTTAAGGCTATCCCCAACCATTATTACTTCATTTGGCTGAACTTCCCAAAGAGAACAAATATGCAGTAGTGGAGCTGGATCGGGTTTATAAGGACGAAACTCCCTGCTTAATGCTGGAGAAAATGTAATCTGCAGCAACGAGGCAAAACATATAATGAAAGAGTTCAACACTTGAAAAAGAAAGGAAAAAAAAATAGATAGTGATTTCCTTCACCATACGATGAGCCATTGAATATGAACAAATAAAACGAAGGGAAGAGCGAGAAAAACCTGTTAGTTCATTTTATTATGCCTCCAATAGAATTGGGTAAAAAAGCATATGAACCTTTTAAGGGTTTGTTTGAATTGACTTATTTAGGTTTATATATTGGTATAAGCACTTTTATACTGTTTGAGAGAGCTTACAGAAACAGCTTATAAGATGTTCATAAGTTGTTTCCAGCTTAATTCCAAAAGCTCTCTAAGATAGCTTATGAATACAACTTATAACTTGTACGAAAACAATTTGATTTTATTCTATGTTGTTATAGAAATAGATTATATATATGATAAGCACTAATGCTATAAGCACATAATTAATCTAAACAAGTTGTAGATGTCCATATAAAATTACTCAGTTGTCCAAATGCCACAATCTCAAATTCCTTTTACTGATTTTGTTTTCTCAAAGATTAACAAAATGGAATAGTTAACAACCAAACTTTATAAACTTAACTCCCAATATTGAAACTACAGCCAATAGTAGTTACTTGATAACATAAGCACAGCAGAAAGCGTGTTTATGAAAAAAGGGAATATTTTTTTTTTGTTATAAACCATACAAACCTTTGTTGACAATAATGAAAATGCAACATAAGTAGCATGATATGAATCGAAGCCAATGTTGTTAAATAGCGGCTATAGCAACACTAAAGCACTAGTGTGTTGCAAAATTTGAACAAACCACTATTTTTCGCAATATGTGCTTGACAACACTGATCCAACCCAACCCTGAATAGTTGTAAGCTATGAAGCACGGATACGGACATGGACACAGGACACGACACCTATCCGACACCGGAACACGCTAATCCGAGGAGTGTTCGTGCTTCGTAGGTTGTAAGTATGTATGTAATATAAGAAAGAAAAGTTAAACTGACCCCAAAGCGTTGGTGGAATAAATCAACAGCAGACTTCATATTCCTTGTAATCAAACCCCTCCTAATTTTCTTTGAATCAAGAACATTACAAAGCTCGGCAGCACCTGCAGCATGCATAATCAATTAACTAATATAAAAAAGAAGAAATGAAGAAGATAAGTAGGTATCTACTATACTACCAGGCATGATTTGGAGGTGATCAAGAGCCTGTTTTTCAAAATGAGCAATGGTATCATAAGCTTGGCGTTGTTGATGTGGAGACCAATGGTCGATGAGTTTCAAGATGTCGATTCCAGCAGGGTTTGAGGCTTTGACGCGTAGATACTGATCGTCGCCGAGTACTGCTTTGTACATGGAAGGGAAATCAATGACGGGGACGGTGAGAGTTCCGTCCATGTCGAAAACGACGCCACGGAGGCGCGTTTTGGTGACTGTGAGTGATGACATGGTGCGTGGGAAGAGGAGGAAAGCTTTTGTAAAAGAGAGCAATGGCATCTAGTAAAGTAGAGATAATGAGAATATTATGATTGGGTATTTGTGATGGTGATTTTGGATGGGTGCTGCTGATGTCAGATTTCTGGTTTTGGTACTTTTCTGAGGTTGTGGTTTTTGTGAACATTTTTTATGTTATCTGTATGTTCCTCGTACAATGTCTCTTCCTCCAAAAGTCATTTTTCAACTTTACACCATCTAATTTCCAAAATTAATCCAACTAATACTATCAGAAACTTTTAGTCAAATACACAATTGCATATTCTGGCTAGCCTGTATCAGCCGATTCGTTAAGTCCGATTAGTTATAAGGTTTCTACTTTAAATATTGAGCCTGGATTTTTATAGGGTTTTTTAGCCTGCACTAAAAATCTCGTTTGGAATAGCTCGTATAGGATAATTATTTATTTAGTTGATTATTAAAGTAAAAGATTAAAGTGAAAATTCAATAAATTAACACACGAATATAAAAGTAACAAAAAATTATATTTACTTGTTTCGTTGCTTATAATTTTAAAGATCAAATATATAAATATCTATAACAATAACATACGTAATTTATTTAAAATTGTTTTACGCGCCGTCTTAGTTTGCGATATTTGTACAAAAATGTTTACAAACGGGCCAGTCCGTTTTGCCCACGGCCGTGTAGGGTCAGGCTCAGGTAGTATTTTTCAAGTCATATTTCAACCGGGCTTTTTGGCTCGGCCCGATAAAGCCTGAAGCCCATTAGGTCAGCCCTTAACGGGTCGGGAAGTCCGTTTTGACAGCTCTAGTCTTAAGTTCAAACAAGAATGAAGATGCGTAAATATGGGTATTGCTAGTTAAGTTAATGAATGTTCGCTTCCAATTCTAGAGGGATCCTAATTGATTCTAAGATCTATAATTGATTCTTATGTGTTGGTTGTCGTCGAGTAGAATTGATTCTGCCTCTAGAATAAGACCTGTTTGTTATAGATTCTAAAAAAATAAATTTTCCTTTGTATTTTAAAAAATAGATTTTTTGGAAATTTATTCAAAATTATTATAAGTTATTTCAAATTCATTTGTTATAAGTTAAAAAAGATATTTTGACATTCACTAACCTAAATATTTATTGTTCGAGGTTTTACATAGTAAAAATCACATATTTTTTTAAAATGATATATTTCAAAAATGATTTTTATGAAAAACCATTTGAAATAGCTTTTTTTTTAAAGATATTTTCAAAATTTTAGTATCCAAAAAAATTATAACAAAATGATGAAATATCTAGAATCACATTTTAAGATAAGCTATTCAAACCGATTTTTTATTTGAAGCTTTCCTTAAAAATTTCTTTGTTAAAAAAACTTTAACAAAAATATGATATACTACAAAAATCTATTTTATAAAAAGTTATAACAAACGGACCTAATTCTACTTGAAGCTGAGATCTATAACTTTCGGTTCTAAAATTGATTTTCAAACATAAATTTATAATTCAGCCCACTTTTATATTGATGTATTCAAACACAAACCACTTTTACTCAGAATTACTTATAACCAAAATCAATTTATAGATTCAACTTTATCAAAATCAATTATTCTAATTGTAGAGCCAAACACACACTTAGATGTTTCTTTTAGGGAGTTAAGTTAATTTTATTTTTTTCTAGGAATTAAGTTAAATGTTAAGGACATCAATGTTGGTTATTTATGGTAGAAATGTTATTACATTGATCACAATTAAAAGATCTTTAGTTTATGGTCCTCTTCCAACAAGTTTTTAAGTTTCTTTATTAGAACATTCAGGGGAAAGGTAACCTTGAGGTTTAAGCTGTTTAGATAATCTTTGTTCTTTGGCTGAAGGAGCAACTGTTCGCATCTATTCCAAACAAATATAAATATAAACGTGTTTTAATTGAAATGTGTAAACTATGAATTGATAATTAATACTTTTAACGTTTGTAAATCATGTTGTCAAAAAAAAAAAAAAGTCTGTAAATCATGAACTGTGTTTTTTGTTGAATTTTGGTTTTAATTAAAATTATAAATATAAACGTTTGTGGCTTTTAAATTATAGCAAATCTAACAAATCATATTTATTTATTTCAATAAAATCAATAATATAATATAAATTCTTATTTCTGTTTTTCCTTTTTCTTCCTTTTTTGCATTGTAACAAAAAAAACAAGTCAACTCAAAATGGTGTAATTTTTTATATAATATGATATGATATAGATTTTGTAGATAGACATTTATCATTTATTTGTTTATTTATCTATTTTATTTAAACAAGAACGATAATGTAAAAGAAACAAGATAGTGAGTGGTTCTGCCTTCACTCTTCCATGGAGATCATTGCTAGCTCAGTCATCAATCCTTCCTTCCCTCTTCGTTACCCAACAATCTCCATTTCTCAGGTTCCCTTCTCAATTCCCTCTTCTTCATCATTCTGATTATTTACCGCGTTAAATAACAATATTTGTGCTGCAGGTTTCAAACTGGAAGTGCTTTTCCATCGTAGAATCAAGGTTTTCATTTTCACTAGCACATAAGAGGAAGAAAGTAACTAAATTTTCAATTGGGGTGGTGCCAAAAGTAAGCAACGTTTGTTTTCCTCAAAGTTGGAGTTTCCTTCGCAAAAGGAGGAAATGGAACAAGGATTCTTCTGTCAAGCATGCTTCTTTACTGTTTGTGCGGTTGGTTGCTGGAGTTATGTTGGTTGTGTCCGTTTCTTTGGCTTCTAACAACCCTTCTTGTAAGTTTTATCTACGTTTTTTATAATGAATTTGAGTTAGATTACGTGGCACCGACACTTCAAATTGAAGGTGTGTATGGTGTCCAACATATGTCAGACGTATAGTTACATTCAGTTATTTTCTAAGTGTCCGGGTAAGCGTTGTCTAGTGTTCATGTTTGTATCAGACTTTCGGTGTTTCGTAGCTTTAGAGTGTTAATTAAGTAGTAGATCATATTATATGATTGCATTTAGTTTCTGTTAGTTGAATCTAATTGCAATTAAATAGTTAATTATTCCAGCTGTTAGAAGTTTGTTATGCCATCTCTCTAGTTACTTAATCACTCTTCAGTTATGTCTCTCATTTTGAGCAGTGCTAGAAACACTCTTCAGCTACGTCTCTCATTATGTGGGACCCATTTTCAAAGTGTGAGACCTACATTCAATTCATTTCACTCAATGAGAGAGCGGGTGTTGAAAAAAGAGTGTCCCTCACACTACTTCTCTCATTGTAGATAAGGTCTAGTGCCTATCTTTGTAATTCATTCTGAATATTCAATACTAAAACGGATTAGAGCACGTTGTTCCCTACACTGAAATTTATCTCTTACTCTTGCATTTTCCTTTCATGGATTGTGTAGATTAAGAGGTTCAATAGTTAATATTACATGCATATGCACTACAAAGAATATGGTGTTGAAGTATCAACTCTTTATTTTCTTATTAATGGTTGAGGTTGTTGACTTTAGAGGACCCAAATCTACCTAGTACTATGTACTAGTAGTGGCTTGGTTGTTGTGTTATTTCGTCTTCATTTCTTCATTATTCTCTCAATTTATGTGTGTGATTCTTTTTGTCCCTTGAAGGGGCCCTGACAGAAGAAAATCTCCTCTTTCTGGAGGCGTGGAGAACAATTGACCGAGCATATATCGACAAGAGTTTTAATGGACAGAGTTGGTTTAGGTATAGAGAAAATGCATTGCGCAATGAACCCATGAACAACCGTGAAGAGACATGTATGACTTTCACTTTCTACCTTTTACTCTTTTTTTATCAACTTGCTGAACAAAAACAATTTTATGGTAAATTATCTCTATTTTGACAGAAAATCATTTATGATTGCCTTCTAAGGATTGAGGAGTGGAATTACAATATTACTTTTTCACTTAATTGTTTCATGCTTGCTTGATGAGCAGTAAAATGGTTTAACTGAAATCGGTCTAGGTTTTAGTTTTAGCAGAGAGAATTTATGTTTGATGGCAAAATATGTTAAACTGAGTAACTGACTATACTTATCCAGAACCAGAACTATCTGATATAGTTAAAGGCTGGTACTTCCTGATGATTTAATCTCCAATCAAATTGCTTTAGATTAGTTGGTTTCAGATAGAAGTGTGGTCATCATAATCTCAGTTCTAGATTCAAGTTTGTAAAGATAAGTAGGTCGATTTGATTTTCCTTTTTCTGTCCTCTTGACTTTTGGTATGCAAGACAACATCTTCATGGGTAGTGGTTTTAAACATAGCTAGTTGTTAAGTAGATTTTTCCTTGTCTAGCACTATGTTTTTTTAGTTTAAATGCACACAGCTCTCCACTAAATAAAAATGGAATGGTTGAAAGCTTGACTATGGATTGTCATCAGTGATTCTCTGGAGTCTCGCCATGATAATATGAAGCAGTATAATAGCTTAAATTTTCGTCAATATTGATCATTGTGAATTATGAGAGGATAAGTCACACCACATATATCTGATCTATGTGATGCGTGATCAGAAAATAAATCAGCGAGAATGTCCTGGACAGATTGAAGAATGATTTTGCTGTTGAGAAAATTATATTTCACACTTTTAAACTTTAAGTATCAAAATGGAGTGGATAATGACTAACTTTAAAAGTCAAAAATGATGAAATTGCCAACTTACTCACCAGGCTAAATTATCCAGATGGATCTTGATGATTCAGGAAAGATTTTTTTAAGTACAGTCAAAAGTTTACAAATTTACTGAATATTGTTGTTTCTGCATTTGTTCTCAGATATGGCGATAAGAAAGATGCTTGCCACATTGGATGATCGCTTCACTAGATTTTTAGAGCCTGAGAAGTTCAGAAGTCTTAGGGTACAAATCTATATCATTTTAAGATTTCCTTTAGTTTTTTTCACATATAGTCCTGACTGTGTAATGCATATTGGATAACACCAAAAATTAAAATTTTGTTGAAGGCAGTCTGGAACTAAAGGCGCTCTAACTGGAGTGGGGATATCAATAGGCTACCCTACCAAAGCAGACATGCCATCCGATGGACTTGTTGTCATTTCAGCTTCTCCAGGAGGTCCTGCATATAGAGCTGGTGTTTTGTCTGGAGATGTTATCCTGGCCATTGATGATATAAGCACAGAAAAGTTGGGGCTTTATGATGCCGCTGAACGGCTACAGTGGGTTTTTCTTCATCCTACATGCTACTTGTGCATTCAAATCAATATTTTTGGCCAAATGTGAAAAATTTAAAATAAAAAGAACACATTGTTAATAATGTGCAAAACATCAACAGATAAGATTGCATTTATGTCTTAATAGTTTTCCAACAAGTTGAAAGTAGTACTACTATTATGTTGATAACTTGATATAAATATTGGACTAGTACTTGTTGTGCCTTAAGAACTGTAATGTTGCATACAACTGAATGCTACTGAGATGAGAATTTTATGTTGGACAAGTAGTCATACTAAAATAGGATTAGGAATGAAGTCATTAGAATGAAAATTGATATAGCTTCCATTGTTGTAGATAAAAAGGTAGAGTCTCGTCTCAGTTGGTTCAAACATACTTGGAGAAATAGTTAGAGGAAAAGGGAGACCAAAGAAAACTATAGGCCGAATTATGAAAAGAGACTTAGAATTAAATGGTCTATCTATTAGATATATTCCAAGACAAAGTATTATTGCGCCGTTAAATCCATGTAGTCAATACCGCCTGGTGGAAAAACACTTTGGTAGTTGCTGTATTTATTGTGACTTAATCTGCTTGAAGTTATTCTAGATTGTCTGTTACTCTAGTATGAGCCATTTATGAGGTTCTTAATTACTTGAAAGTTAATGTAAGCAGCCATTTGAAAGACCAAATTTTATTGTACTTCTCATTATTTGCTTTGAGCTTATCTATTTGATTGCCTGACCTTCTAAAGGAAATTACAGAGGACCTGATGGAAGCTCTGTTGCATTGACCATACGTAGTGGTTCTGACGTAAAGCACCTAGCTCTAACGTAAGTTGGTATTCTTTCGATGCAGAACTAGTTTTGAAGCTTTGACCTTAGAGAATATGCTTTTTTACCTAGGATGATGCAAAAATTTGCAGTTTGTTAATGCTTCATTATATTTAGTTAGAATACACTCATGGCTAATCATTGATACCGTTGTTAACTCTGCTGATTTAGTCATAAGTATTATTACCATTACTTGAGAGGCCTAATTAATTGATACCTTTTTCTTTTACAAAGAAAATCATTTCAATTCTTTTTTTTTTTACTAATAAAAAACATTTCTAATTAAACAACTAAAAATATGAATCTATGCATTTCAGGCGAGAGAAAGTTACAGTCAATCCAGTCAAGTCAAGACTGTGCAAGTTACCTGCTGCAGGAGATAATTCCCCAACAGTTGGTTATATAAAATTAACATCGTTCAACCAAAATGCATCTCGTAAGTAGTAATTGATGGGCCAAGCGTGACTTTTCTTGCTTCTATATACTAACTAAAAAAAGGGATAATTTTGTAACCAAAATACATTAATCATGTGATGCATCATACATTTTCTACCTAATACTCCAAACCATAATTCTTACTTGCTATAATCCGCATTTTGGTATAGTAAAGAGTCACATTTTCCCAATGACCATATGAAGTTTGACCAGTTAATGAAAATTTTAAAGAAACATTCATGAATGTTATTACATTTTTATGGCATTTACTTGATAGACTGAAGTAAGAAATACCAAATACATCCACACTAAGTATTGAGCGCGCTACGCATGACTTCCCTGCCTTGTTGGGATTGTTTCTCTGGGTTGATGCTCTTGCAGCTGTCTTATTTATTTCGCTGAACTGACCAATATCACATTTTACTTTTCAGCGAAAAATGTATGTATTGATGCCTTTTTTTGGGTGAATAGTATGTATTGATGACTAGGGTTGTGGTGGTACAACCGATAACAATTCTCTATTCCTCTGAGTGATAGTTACAAAAAATTAGTTGGGTTGATGCTTACTGAAGATGGCCATTTGGGTTGATGCTCTTTATATTTTATTGAATTATATTATTTTTGTCGCACGCTTGATACTTTTTTTTATGAACCTCGTGGTATTAAATTCTGTCATTAGTTGGAGTTTTAACTTGAATCTGACAAATATAAAAAAAATCTACTTCACTGACAATTTAAATTAAGCATGACTTATTATGTTGAAATTATTGATACTTGTTTGTCACATTACCGTAATCTGTCATCCTTGCAGGTGCTATCAGAGAAGCAATCAATACGTTCAGGAGTAATAATGTAAATGCATTTGTATTGGACCTCAGAGATAATAGGTGATTTAGCAATCAACATTTGCCTCTATATACTTTCAATCACTAGCTTTCTGAAGCTTATATTTGTTGCAGTGGTGGTCTTTTCCCAGAAGGAATTGAGATTGCCAAGCTTTGGTAAGATATGGCTATCAGCTATTGACATTTTTTACATCCATTGTATATCAATTTTGGCTGGTGGGCATGAAATTCAAGTAAACGTTTTATCTAAGCATTCAGGTTACGGTTATTTAATTTCTGCAGCATGGTACCACACCAGTATTCTCACCTTTTATGGATCACAAGTGTTCTATAACCATACAATCAGAAACACCTTTTTACCATTTTGATATAGATTGCATTGGCAAATTGGGTTGTGAAGAATTCTTGCAATAACAGCCGAAAATGAAATCTTCCAGTCATACATTTTTTTTTCTTGTTTTTAAATTATTTATCTTTTGTCCAGCTTCAAGTTCTAACAGATACTAACAATTAGGTTGGACAAAGGTGTGATTGTGTATATTTGTGATAGTCGTGGTGTTCGAGATATACTTGATACAGATGGAAGTAGTGCCCTAGCAACTTCTGAACCCCTGGCTGTGCTGGTAATTTTCTTATTTTGCTTTCTCCTCTCATTGCATTGGTGTCATATCGTGTGGGGCTCAAATGCATAAAACAATTACAATGATTCTCTATTATAAATTATTGTTTTCTTCATGTACTAGTTGGTTTCACAAAAATAGGATTTGCAGGACATGCACACAATGAGGGATACTTGTATTGGGTTTGGGTAGTTCGTCGGGTTTCAAGAGTCGCAAACTCTGTATTGGGTAGATATGTGGGGATAGTAAGCAATTATTGGGTAAGGGGTGTTTGAGAGTTCTATTGACTCTTTTCCTGTGATCCCATTGCGGTACCGTAGATAACATATTTTCTCATCTAATTCATGGTTGAATGTATGCAATTTTTTTAAACTGTTTATACTTTGTGTATTTGGTCTTTTTTAGTTTAAAGTAGTATGCAACATCAAGTATAATGATAACAATATGCATCTTCATTTCTTAATAAATTGTCATGGATTAGGCTTCATTCCTTAATAGTTGAGATGTTGCAAGTTTCTCTCTCATTTCATAGCGCTATTTAGGCACATGTGATATAAGTGAAACTATTAGTTTTAGGATCTTGCTGATGTATAGAAATGAATGAGATTGAGCTAATGTGAAGTCCAGCAAATACTCGAGGGTCGTTGTTTACCAGACACAGCTTTCGGCCAGGTCAATGAGTCAATTTAATTGTGATTATGGGAAAAGTAGGGAGTAAACTAAAGAAAGAACAGATATTGCATAATTGTTTTGCATCTAAATAGTTGTTCATTCACTGCTAATAATTCTGTCCTCCAGAGTTCCAATTTGTCTATTGTATATGGTAAAAATGAGTAATTAAATATCTTGAGCCTAATCAGGTAAACAAGGGAACTGCAAGTGCCAGCGAAATACTAGCGGGTGCATTGAAAGATAACAAGCGGGCCATAGTGTACGGAGAGCCAACATTTGGAAAAGGGTAAATTACTTTTGGTTTGGTTCAATTGAAAGAAACAAAAATTTATGTTATTTTCCTAATATGAGCTACACATCTTGCAGGAAGATCCAATCAGTATTTGAGCTCTCAGATGGCTCGGGACTAGTTGTTACAGTTGCTCGCTACGAGACACCTGCGCACACAGATATTGACAAGGTCTGCTCTTCTATTTCCAGTTTTTTTTATTTTTAAATAATAATAATAATCGGCTTCCCCTTTTAACACCTTGCATTTGCATGTAGGTTGGTGTCATTCCTGACCATCCTCTGCCAACATCATTTCCTAAGGATGAAGATGCATTTTGCAATTGCCTGCAGGATCCTGCTTCTTCGTGTAATAATAATAGCAGGGTCCAGTTATTTTCAAAATGATTTCTTTGGGTTCTTGTTAAAAAACACTATTCTTTAACAAAACAAAATGATTTTGGCTTCATTGATCAAACAAAGCAACAGTGTTGCCACAAACATCTGGGTACATATGAAAACTAGAGACTACAAAAGACCTGTGTTCCTGAAAACTGAACTAACTAGGACAAAGAAAACCAAACAAATAAACCTGCCGAATGGGGGATTGTTCACAATATGAGATGTGTATGTGATTGTTGATAGCTACATCTGAATTCCTTTTATTCCCTAGAAAATCATCATAAATTAAAATTGAAGTACTTTTCTCTAATATACAATGCTTCAAGTTCCAGCAAGAAATGTCAGACCGTACCGCAGACATTGAAGAATGAGGGTGTTCAATAAATAATTGCATGCTTCTCTCAAAAAAAAACATAATAATAATAATAATAATAATAATAATAATAATAATTGTATGCTAAAATAAGAAAGTTGAAGAATGCAAATTTGTTTAGGCATGGATTACCAAAAGAGCTAATTGTATTTCTAATAAATATATTCTCTCTTCCAAATAAAATATAGACAAAATTTTATTCATGCAAGTTGGATAAAATTTTGTAAAAAAAAAAGTTGGATTGAATTCAAGCAAAAATTAAATATTTTCATCCTAGTTGATGGTAGTAAATAAAAAATGTCATTCATTTAATTTAAACTTTTGTGTCACTAAACTAATTTATTCCCTTAAAGAAACAAGTTTATTGCGTTAATTTAAACGAGTTTTCATATATTTTTCCCCTATGTTGTAAGCAATTTGTTTCTATTGCATATTCGTGTGACCAATTTCCTTTCATGGTAGGTAAAACTTTGTATAGTAAAAAGTTCGACTAACTTTAGTGATAGAAGTAAGAATTCAGCTCTTCCCCCAACACATTTTTGCTCGCGCCCAACTGAAATACCGAAAATACTCATGTGTTAGTTAAGTAACGCAAGTGTTAAAATCTGCGCATTTTAACATGCGCTGCGCAACTTAATTCACGCTGAAATTAACACTTGCGTAAGTTAACTCACGCTGGAAATTAACACTTGCGTGAGTTAAGTAACGAAGGGGTAAATTGATAATTTCAGTTGGGTGCGAGTGTTTTATGCTGGGAGAAGAGTAGAATTCTAGAAGTAATTGAGTTTTATTTCTTCTCGAATGTCTTCAAAGGTTTCTGGTGGTGGCCGGGGTTTGAACCTCAGACCTTGCATATATTATGCATTATCCATACCAACTGAGCTAAGCTCACGAGGACGTCTTGAAAGGTCTATTAACATTGGAATGTACTTTATCAATTAGGGGAAACACTTCAAGTTTTCTTAACCATGTCTCATTACCATCTCCATCAAATATAATGTAGGTACGATCGGTGCAACTAAAATCATGACATACACTTTTTTACAAGTTATAAGTAGTACAATATGACTCAACATCGTTTACATTGTGAGATTATTTGGTCATTTAGAAACATCTTTTTATCTGTGTGGACAAAAATGTACTTGGTTCAATATGGTCATGTGGAATATTTTTTTATCTATGTACAAAAATGTACTTTATGCTACATTCTTCAAGTATGGCCAAAAAAATATATATATCTTTAATGTTGTTATATCTTGAGGTGTGGTCGGACAAAAACAATAAAACTGTAACATCAAACAAACCAAATTGAAAGTTATCCAATTTTTTCTGGTTTGATTCAAAAATCAAAATCAAAGGAAACTGAATTGGATCGTTTCACCTATCAATTTTTAATTTTTAAGACCAATTAACCGATGAACCGATAGATTTACTTAATTTATTACAGTCACTTTGACTTACTTCAAACTCAACATTTTACCACACCAAAACAACAAACAAACAACATTTGTATCTATCACTGTTAACTTATTTATTTCTTAAGAATTTGGTTTCGGCGGCACTAACCAATCCATCACACATTCGTGAGTTTTCTTCTGTTGCTTCTTTCTCTGCTCGCATTTTTTAGTTTCAATTCCTTATATTTTGTTTGTTGAAAATAGCTTCATTGTGACATTGATTTATATACTATCATCCATTTTTTCTCTTAAACAAAACATGTTCCAAAATTAACTATTCAAAATATTCATAAAATCGCAAAACCCTTAAAATTTGGCCATGCATAACACCTGCTCGACAAAATTCCCCAATAAGAAATCCTATAAATAAAGTTTCTTTTTTTCTATTTTTTGCTTTATTTTGGTCTAACATTAATCTTTTGTCTTCTTTGTTCAGTTCATTTTGAAGGTGTGAAGCAACAAGTTACAAATTTATTGACAGATTATTGATCACACACATAAACAAAAATGTTGGTGTTTGAAGCAAGATATGTTCGACAAGTAGAAGTTTTTACTCGAACTTGTGTATCGAGATGGTCTACTGTATTTTATTCTTGTTATTCAGATTCTCCTCGCAGCAAGTCTAAGCTTGCCCCTTTGCAGGTTCATCTCCAATCCAACTGATTTTCTACCACCATGAAAAAAACGACATTTTGTGATTTATTTATTCTGTTTGTAAGTACTCACTGCATTGAGGTTTTTTTGTAGGAGAGAAAAATGATTGACAAAGTTAAGATATTTGCAAAAGCAGGAGATGGTGGTAATGGTTGCACCAGCTCTCGCCGCAGTCGACATGATAGAAAGGCCATAGCTGATGGTGCATTTTCTTCTTCTTTTTTAATTATGTTAATATCTACTAGATTTGACATATGCTGGGGATCGGGTAGCTCAACTGGTTTGAGCTAAGGGATAAGAAGTTGGAGGTCTTGGGTTCAAACCCGGACAAAGGAGTAAATATTAATCTAATCTAACTATTAACATTTGTCATTCAAAAAATAATAATTTGACATATGCTTAATTGAGTAAATAACCAATTTGGTCTTTGAAATTATAGGACTCTATCAGCTTAGTCTCTCACATTATCAATAATTCAAAATGATCGCTATATTGAAAAATGTTAGTGAGGTCCATCCCCTCATTAATATTTACAATAATGATAATGACATTAAGTTGGTAATATCGGGAATGAATTTAAAATTAAGTGGATAGTATAAGGGATATGTTTGATATCAATCTATGCATAGGGACAAACTTTATTAACATTTTGCAATTTCAGGATACATTTTGAATTGTTGGTAATGTGGAGGACTAAGTCAATACAAACCTATATATACGGATTTAATTATTCAGCAATCAGAAACATGCTATTGATTTGTGAATACCATCATCCAGTTGATGTTAAGAAATTTAGATGGAGTGTTGTAGAGCTGATAGCAATGTGCTTGTTTAATGTAGGTGGCAGTGGTGGGGTAGGTGGTGATGTAATTCTGGAATGCTCTCGTAGAGTTTGGGATTTCAGTGGTCTGCAGCGTCATCTAGTATGCACTTATATATTTTACCAAAAACATTTATGTCAAAAAATGATGAGATTTTTCATGTCAGTGACACTAACAGTGCATGGTAGATAGCAGGTAATGGAGGACATGGATCATCAAAAAATAAGATAGGAACCAGGGGTGCTGATAAGGTTATTGATCTTTGTTCTTTCACCTTTAAAAATTTTGTATTTTTATTTTCTTCTATTTGGTTGTGTTTTCAAAACAAAATTGAATTTATCCAAACTAACTTGCTTTAATAGGTTGTTCGTGTACCGATTGGCACTGTACTTCATCTTGTTAGTGGTGATATTCCTTCTATAGTCAAAAAAGTTCAATCCTCAGCAGATTTAGACCCTTGGGATGTTCCTGGTGTACTTGTAGATGATCATTCCGACCCTCGCGATGGTTCTACTTCCAACGTTACAAAGCAGGAAAAAGTCAATGCAATACATCCTACTGGCTGCGCTTCATCCCAAGCTACTGAAGCAAATGTTGAGAAGTCTGTAAAATCTACATGTGTTGCATCAGCAGATGTACTTTCTCAACTTTCATCTTCTAATGAAACTCCCGAACTTGGTTCAGAGGATATAGAAGAGAAACCAGAGATCCTAAGTAATGTTGCTGAATTAACAGAAGAAGGTCAACAGATTATTGTTGCCCGTGGAGGAGAAGGTGGTCTAGGTAATGTGTCTATTCAAAAAGATCCTAGGAAGCCTCCGACTACGAAGGCAGGGGTAGGTCAACACGTAACCAATCTTCAGGACACGGACAATGTTAACTCTTCCTTAAGTACAGGTTTATCTGGTTCTGAGACTGTTCTTATATTAGAACTGAAGTGCATTGCTGATGTTAGTTTTGTGGGAATGCCTAATGCTGGTAAAAGCACTTTACTTGGAGCTATATCGAGAGCTAAGCCTGCTGTTGGTCACTATGCCTTCACTACCCTTAGGCCGAATTTAGGGAATTTGAACTATGATGATATGTCGATAATTGTGGCTGATATTCCTGGACTTATAAAGGGCGCACACCAAAATCGTGGACTTGGACATGCATTTCTGCGCCACATAGAACGCACGAAAGTTCTGGCTTATGTGGTAGACGTGACTGCTGCTTTACCGGGAAGAAAAGGAATTTCACCATGGGAACAACTAAAAGACTTGGTTCTAGAGCTTGAGTACCATCTGGAGGGTTTATCTAATCGGCCATCCTTGATAGTCGCAAATAAGATTGATGAGGAAGGTGCTGAGGAAGTGTATGAAGAGCTAAAGAGAAGGGTCCAGGGTGTTCCTATCTTTGCTGTGAGTGCTGTTTTGGAGGAAGGGATACCAGAGCTTAAAGCTGGTCTTAAAATGCTTGTCAATGGTGAAACTTCATGCCCACTTTGCCTAGATCAAATATCGCTTGATTAGATTAGATTATCATCATTACTCTTGTAAGTATGAGTCAAGATAGAGTGGAAAATCTTCTTTGCACTTTCTGTTTTGCTTACTTCCCCTGTGTACTTGGAGTTGAGTGTTTTGCTTGGTTCTAAAAACAATGGTCATAACCTAATCAAACCTTTTAGATGTGCTAGGTTTAAGATTCTTTTAAAAGAAAAAATAAGTGTATGATTGTTAGCCTCAGACAATATTTTTATTTTATATTATATTATATTTAGGATTAAAAATACTTTTTTCGAATATTTTTTACAGCTTTTAATTTTACAAGAATATTTATCTACTATTGACATTGTCTAGATGAAAAAGTGGAACCGTGATTAGTTCCACACACAAAACGTGATGTCCAACGATTTTTAGTTCCTCGTCGTTGAACTCATTGAGCTTAATAACATTGTCAGCCATTCGTAATTCAATCATCATATGAGCTACATTGTCTCCCTCGATCTTCTTTGCATAAGTGGAAAGATTGATATTTTAGTGGGCCCACCCAAAAGTTATCACTCTTCTATTTCTCTACTAAACCAAACGAGATAAGTGTGTCTTTTCTCTTCAACTTCTCTTTTCTTAATTCACTTATATCAAATAGGCTAGTGCTAGCAACACCCTTTTTTAACATTCTCTCCAACACTCACTCTTTTATTTGATGAAATCAATGTAAGCATCACCATTTTATGTGGATCCTATTTCCAAAGTGTAGGACCCACATTAATATTCAACAAGAGAGTGGGTGTTAGAGAGTGTGGTTACCTCTATCAAATATAATGTAAAAGAAGTTGTCTTTAAGTTCAAACTAAGAGACATGGTAGGAACCAAATTAACACAAAAATTAGTGGATCAAAGAGGAGCTAATTGCTAGCAGACCACTTATGTTCAAAGTCTAAGACTTGATCTACTAGTGCTAATCAAGACAAACAAGCAACATGTTTGAGAAGTTTTCAAAGTGAAAGAAAATTTTGTTTAGTTGCAACAAACTAGTGAGAAAGGAAAGGCAATGTTACATGATACAACACCGTGTCAATAAACGAATAGTGTGATATAATCCTGTTTTAGACTTCAATCATAGAGATTCAAGTGAGAATCTTGGTTTTACTACCAAGGAGAGTCTTGATTTAAGTATCGTTTCTCCTAATAAGGTCATGCAACCCTATGGTAGGATGTATTCATAATGTCAAAGAAAATATCGATTCTATCATATATAGCCAATCGAGCTGACATATTACAGACGAGGAGAAAAGAAAAGAAAATTTCCAACATACAGGTAAATGAAATTTCCAAATACATATTATTGCTGAAGTTCATCAAACCCCTATTAAACAAATTTATAACTCAATGTTGCTCAGAATTGCACTTCTTAAAAAATCTTTGGAGCAATGGCAGTGAAGGCAATCCTAATTCCTAGTCAAAATCAATGTTTCACAAAAATTATCTCCAAATTAACTCAAATGCTTGATACCTGGCTCTGGGGTTCTCACAAAACTATTTTTCTATGAAGTATTCATTAACTTTGAAAAGCATAGTTCATCAAACTTACGGTCATTTTTTAACTTTAAAATATTTAAAAAGCATAGTTCAACCATATAATGGTATGTTTCCAGTATTGAGCGTATTGATTCTCTACATTGAAAATATCTCATATTTCTTCCTTAGACTAATCCACACCATTCAAACCTTGTAATCTTTTTTTTTTTTCTAATAAAATAAAGCCTCTTTTATTGTTAAGTGTCTAAATTTCACATTATTTATAATGCCAATAGAGATAATACATTACCATCCCGAGTGTGTGAGATGAGTGCCACCACAGCACTCTTACTCAGATGACTAACAAGGCAACAACTATCAAGAAACATAATCAACTCTTTGACCTATATTTCCGAGACAGTAACATCAATATAAGCCACAGTAAACCTACTTCAAACTAACTTTAAAAATTGATTCCGACAGCACATAACCAATTCGATCACCGAAATTCTTATAAATTTCTGAAAATAAAAAGACAACAAAACCAACATTGAACTGAATAGTTTAATCTAGAAGTTCAAACCGATAAACTTAGTAAACTATTGAGAATTTTCCCTGCATAGTTGCCTCCACTATTGCACAGGTAAACCTCAAGGACTCGGGGAAAATGAGGCGATCAACCTACTTTGTCGATATAGTACATGTACATCCTTAACAGTTAAGGGCATTTAACTTCCTGTGTAAAAAGAAGCTTCATGTTCTTGCTCCATCAAATAAACATTATTACAATGGCACAAACTAATAGTGATCTGTCCTTATCTTTATAATAAAGATGTAACCGCCTATGAAGTTGAGAATAAGAACTAGTATGGCCGGTATCGGGTGGGTCTTCTATATCTCGGAACCCTTCTGCATGGAAAAATTATTTATTTAATAATTAAACAGAAAACATGGGCCGTGAATAAATAAAAACATTTTATCATCTCAATTTAACAAAGCCTGGATTGTGAAGAAATATTAACATCTTATCATATAGAGAAAAAATGACAGTTAGGAGGAACCAAAACCTACTGTTGATCCAGTCACAGTCAATTTTTAACACCACCGAATCATAAAATGAAAATCATTTAAGAAACTATTACTTTTTCATATAGCTATTACCACATTTAATGATGCGGCAATGTCAAATTAGATGATACAGAGTTTTCTTACAGAGAATGAACGAACAATAAAGGTATGCTTGGATTAACAGTTCAACTAAATACTTAATTGAATAAAAGCTTATCATTTAAACCGTCCGTACAAGTTGTTTCTAGATATAAAATAAATATAAAATGAGAATAAAATATGTATAAGTCTGTCATGAGTGTTTGTAACTTTCAATAAACTATCCTTATATCAGAATAAGCTAAAAACAAGTTCTGAGAACAATACAAGTTATTTTTTAAGCTCTTTCAAAGACTTGCACAAATGTCATAAACACATATAAAATCTTCCAAAACCATCCTAAATGCATGGACCACAATCTGCCGTGATAGCAGGCACACAAGATTTTATAGAAAAATAAAATTTACAAAATACAAATTAAGAGCTGCCATCCAGTTAGTGTTGTTGCTGCAGGCAATTATACCAAAACTGTATATATACTCATTGGCATAGCATGCATCCCTATGTAGTTTTTGGTTATACAAACATAAGTGTAATTTTCAATATCTGTATTACCCTGCCCATAAAGCGCACTTGCAAGGACTTGTGGTCTTGAAGCTTCCAAGAAATCCTAATTATTTTCTTATTACGTTTATGTGTGGATGTGTGTACTCGATCCATAAGGAGAAAAACAATTTGAACAGTCTGGTGTGCTGTTATATGGTCATCATGGTAAAAGTCTAAAGGAAAGTATACAGAACATGAGGTTCGCTACATTGCTTATGTGGTTACCTATCATCAGATGTATTACTATCACAAAAGCAAATCCATCCACTAGTTTTATTTAAACATCACAGTCACGATGTGAACCACCATTTAAACAAAAAGTAACATATTTACTCTTTAAATGTCAAAATTTACACATTGGATGTCATAGAGAAACAAAAGCAACAATGAATTCTGGGTAAATATTTTATTTTATTCAGTTTCTAATGATAGCTTACCCGTAAGCATATGGTGGAAAAAATGGTGCAGGCATGAAAGGCCTCCTACCGCGGAAACCAGCAGGTCTTCTTCCGTACTGCTTCAAACCAGGAACATTTGTACGTTTTGCAGACACCTGAAGGAAAAATCATTAAAACCAAATGGAAACATGGAGTGATTAGTTGAATTTACACATATAATCAGATAAAATTACCTTCAGCTGTCGGCCATGCAATTCAGTTTCATTTAAAATGAGAGCATTCTGAACAGCATCAGCTTCAACAAATTCTACATAAGCAAATCCTTTCGGTTGACCAAATTTGTCTGTCAATATTGTGACTCTGTTCACAGTACCACAGGACTGAAAATGCTGTTGGACTTCTTCAGGTGTGCATGCATAGTCAACCTGATTCATAATTTAGAAACCAGTTTGATGAATTAACACTCAGTTGAAGTTTTTTAAGATTTAAATGACATGGAAAATTACGCATAAAATGACTAAAAAATGCATTAGACATGTGAGTGTGTGAGTCGCCAGAATCAATCTTGAACAAACATCAAATACTTTTGTGGTTTTTGAGTGATGCAAGAGACAAGAAGACAAAGATTACAACTACCAAAGCTTTTCCCCGCAAGGTGAAACCGACTACATGGATCAAACGACAACATATTCTGCCATGGACCATAAATACAGATAGGCCATATAATTTTAGATCTATCTTGATGGTTTGGCCTAAAGTTTTCTTTGGTCTCCCTCTTCCTTTAACTATTTTACTATACTCCCATGAAATTTAAGTGCTTAAAAGCATTGTCATGCGGTACAGGGCTGATGAAGGATACAAGCAGTCCAGTTATGAGAAGTTTACCATAACATTTGCAAATGGTCGGTTTTGCAGCATTATAAAGATGTAAAAATTTGGTTTCTTACAAGTTATCTGGGTATTTTAGAAAATTTGCATTATATGGATCTGAAATTAAGTCAGACATGTTTTCAGGATCACATACAGGTAATCAACCAAATGATCTAGTAGCTCTTATTGTTAGTTTTAATGGCTTTCCAAATTGAAACCGGAGTCCATTTTGGGTTATATATATGTGAACAAATGGAATGTGTTGTCAGTTGCAGATCGCAGAATATAGCGGTTTGTACAAATTCCGCAACGCAACAATGTTATAGCACAGTTACAGCCGCTGTTTCATAATCTTCTATATCATATTGCGTATTACAGAACAATAGTGATTAGTTCATATTCCGCTATGCAATAGTGCTATAGCGCCACTATACTGCTATTTAACAACACTTGATTCGGCAGCTTTGAAGATCACCCTGATAACATATCCCTTCCAAGAGGAAAACAAACTAATGCTAGGGAAACTAAAACACCTTTAAAGGACATGATGATATCAGGAAATATTTGAACAAAGAGTTTTGACCTTCGACAAAACCATGTTCAATTTCCAAATTACCCAGACCCGCTCCAAACCAAACCAACTGGCTACATGTACAACACACATTAAATGCTCTCTTTTTAAAGATAAAAATAAATAAAAAAATGGAAGGCTCAATGACTACTTTGTAAACTAGACCATACAACCTCTTTCCCATCTCAACCATTCCACACACTTAAAAAAATAAAATTAATGAAAAGTGAAACAGGCTGTTTTGGCCGATTCCAAACTACTTTATAGGTGCTTAGCTTTGTATAAGTAGCCATAGGTACCTATCGTACCAGGGTTTTGGGTTCAATCAATCTCTTTTGACTTCAAAACTAAAACTGCCTGTTGGGGCCAAATGTTCTAATAGAGGCTAACATTTCGTAAACATGTTCAGGATCGTTGTTTTCAACTACCAGGTGCATGTGTCCCATATTAGTCAATCACGTGCAGTGCGACTGACGTCCCCCAAAAAACAAAATCGACATTTATTATTTGAAAACTAAAACTGCTTGTCGGGGATGGATGTTCTAGAAAAGGGTTTGACTTTTCAGAAACATGTTAAGGATCATTGTCGCTTTCAACTGCCAGGCGCATAGCACCCATGGCAGTTGATCACGTGCAGTGCGACTGAATTCCCTCAAAAAAAAATCAACATTTATTATTTCGATTTACAACCCATCCCAATCCCAATAATCCAAACATTAAATTCTTAACCTAAAATTCAAACTGTAAGCAACAAAGATGCGCCAAAAAACCCGGAAACCGCCAAAAAGATTGCAGAATTGAGTAACAAAAACCATATATAAGCAAAAACCATCATAAACCTAAACATTCTACTTGAGCACTTGCACATAACATACTTCAGATATAAAACAGAGTAACAACATAAACTAAAATCTGAATTAATCATAAATAAAATCAAAGGTATGTGAAACTCACATTACCGACATAGATCGAACGAGCATCCACTTCCTCCTTTTCAGCTTGAGATACAGAAGACCCAGCAGGATCTAAAATCAAAAAATCAAAAAGCTTAAAAATCAATAATTGAGCCAAATTATATACAGATCTGAATTAAACAAACAATGAATCAATCAACGAAAATTTATGGAATCTTCGAAAATTGAAAAGCATAATAATAATAAGAATGAAACCTTGAACAGCGCCCATCTCTTTCTCAACCTTAGCTTGCATTTCGCGAAGGGCACTAGCTTCTTCCTCGATCTCTTTCAGCCTCTTCTTCATATCCTCCAATTCCTGCAAAATCGATTCATTCATGTTAAAAGAGAATACATAGATAGAGAAACCCTAACCCTAATTCGATAACCCTAACCCTAACCTTGGTGGTGTGATTGGATGCGAGTTCTTCATCGCCTTCTTGATGTTCAGCATCTATGTCGGCATCCATGTCAACCTCTTCATCGGGAATGTCAGCACCATAGACTTCATGCTCTTCCTGCTCCATCGCTATTCTATCTTCTTCTTCTTCCTTCTTCTTCTTCTTCTCCTTGTCGTTCTCTCACTCTCTCTCTTCCGCACCGAGAGATTTTTGTCTATGATATATCTAAACACATTCAAACACCCTTTTATATTATTCTTTTAATAATAATTCACTGAGCCTTAGTATATTTTAGGGTTAATAGCGATTTACCCTCTGTAATATATATCATTTCCGGTTTTACTAAGATATTTTTTTTGATTTATCCCCTTGTAATTTTTTTTGTTTTGATTTACCCCCTAATAGGTCATTCAAAACGATTTTTTTTTTCTTCCAGAAATTTTGGTTTTTGAATGACCTATTAGGAGGTAAATCAAAACAAAAATATTTTACAGGGGTAAATCAAAAAAAATATTTTACAGAGGGTAAAGTACCATTAACCCTTTATTTTATATGCAACAAGGTCACTTTAGCTTATTTACTAGTAATAGAAAATTGCTTTTAAGCACCCACCATTTGCTATTGTAAACCTTAAACCGACCAAAATATTTCTAGCAGGTAGTTAATTGTCGTTTGCTAAAACTAGCGGTATTTTACTGTTGTTTCGGTTACGACACTTAAGTGTTGGTCTAGACATGTCTTTATATCAAGCAACTCATTTGTACTACATATTATTCACTTGTCACAATTCATACTCTAATCAATCCAAAAAGTTGAAAGAGGTTTGTACCAAAAAAAAAAGTTGGAAGAGGAAGCTCAGACATAGGAAGATGCTTATTTGGATAGTCAATTTTGGTTTCGAGACATCATAAATATTGAAAGAGAAGAACAACCATTCAAAAAAGAATCAAATGAAGTCCTTCGAATTCCTTTAGACAATGACGATGAAGAAGGGGAGGAATTTAAAGAAGATAAAAATTAAGAAGCAATTTCATTAGATAGGATATGGTACTTTTGTTGGTGTTCATACTTTTTTTAATTGATAATGCACCGATATTTTTGTGTGGTCAATATATTACTGTTATATCAATATATGTCTTTTATGTTTTATGTGGTGGACAAAGCATTGATGATTTATGTGAATAATATTGCATCACATTTTAAACAAATATATGTATCCGATTAATCTACAATTCATTTTATCATTTGTATCATTTCATTTAGTTTGGTATTTTCTCTTGTATCTACTTATGTCAGGTGAATCATGTATATGGATGAGAAAGTTGAAGGTTATGTCTGATATGAAGCTTTCAAGAGGATGATTAAGATTTTTTTAACCCCCATCAACAAGTTGGATGAGTTAAAGACACAACTTAAACCAATGCTTTGTTTATTTTGGTGTAAATCAAACTGCGTCTCATATTTTTGCACGTGTATAGTGCATGGATCTTGGAATTGATAACAACAAAGGAGATATTGTTTGACATCCTTGGATGCTTAAGGATGCTTAACGTTGAATTGTTGTTTGATAAATACATTATCATAACCACTAATGCTTGAGGTGGATCATCCGACATACCTCCATTGGCTAATGGTGATGGATATAGTATGGGAGGTTAGTATAGGTCTATTAGATATGTGTTAACCTCACCTTTATGATGTTAATGACATTTCCGTGTTGTTGATACTTTAATACAATGCAAGTACGTACACCAGATGTAGTTGTAACCCGACAAATTGAATTTTTCAACTTTTATGGTCGTAAAGCCCCATCGGATATGTCAAATTTTTTATTTTTAAGGATGATGTGTCAAATTTGTTGTTGAGCTTTAAAGTTAGCTTGTGTATTAGATAACAAACCTTAGCAGCAGGGGCGAACCTGGCCTCACAAAATCAGTGAGACACAATTTTTTGCAACATCAATAGCAGAGCCAGGAGTAATTTTTTGACGGGTCAATTTCTTTAGTGTATATATATTATTTCTCACAATAATTATTCATAAAAAAAATCGTTGGTGTAGTGTACATACTATTGGATTTTACTCTAGGTACTCTGGTTCAACACCTACATTGTGCATTTTTTTTATGGTATTTTTAGTTTAAATAATATAGTTGAAAAGCTAAAATGGGCAAAACAAGAATTGAACCCCAAGTTCCCCACCTAAACAAGGTGCGCCTTTACCACTAGAGTACTCCATACACATGTGATTAATTTACAAAGATTAATTTATATAATATAACATTTAGCTAAAAAAAATATTGGGTATGGACTGGTTTGGCACTTGACACACCGAGCCTAGTTCAGGTCCGCCCCTGCTTGGCATGCATTAAATTTTCTTTAACCAACTCGTACTTGAGAATGAACTATGTCCTTAAACCACGAGTTCCTTAGCTAACATATTTCATATGTTTTTAAGCTACTAGACTAAGAAATGCATATAAGTGTAAAGTAAAGAAAAATGATAAAATGCATAAAAGCTTGTTTAGCTATTTATATGCAAGCACTAGCCCTATTGGCCAAAACAACGCGACCTATAGAATTTAGTCTTGCTTAGATGTTTATGCAGGTAATGTGTGAATTCTCCTGTTGCTGGGGATATGTGGCACACCATGTTTGGCTTGATCTTTCTAGGTCCTTGACATTTCTTGTTTCTCTTATCCATGTGTGTGTAACTCTCTCACATGGTGGTTCCATGCTCTTAGTTTTTTTGGTTAGTGATGCCAAAAACATGGAACACAAGTCAAATACTCAATTATCGTTCCACCGAGTCTTGATTGATTCTGCCATTTCCACAACCTCCGCGGACCTCAATATATATGGAAGATGCAAGTAACTCATATTCAATTGAATATATAAGAAAGATGCAAATAACTCGTATTCAGTTGTATTTGCATTTGTCTAACCATCAATTAGTAAAGAGAAGTAGTGATGTACAAATTCAGGCTCGAACCTTTAACCCATCCCAACCCATAAGATATGGGCAAGGTGTGATTCGATCGAATAAAATAGGGACAAAAAACACGGACAAGGGACAAGGCACAATAGAAGAAGTGACGAATCTATGTTACCCGTCCTGTCCCAAACTGATTAATATACGGTATTATTTTATATTATTATTATGATTGAATTATTATTATTATTATTATTATTACTACTACTACTACTACTATTTATTTTTATTATCACTACTACTTACACATGAGATAATCAAATCTAAGACCTTGAGAAGAAGCACACCTCCAAATCTCAAATCAATATCACCAAATCAACTCAATTGGGTTTACTTACACACTATAAATGATATTATAGTAATCATTTACAAATATATCAATCGTTGTAACCTATTGCTAAGAAACCGTTAATCATTTACATTTTTGTATTTTTAATTCATTTTTATGTTTTATTTAGTAAAATAACCATTTTAGAAATTAATATTATTGTGTTGTTATACACGTCATATCTGCCGCTTAAAGTAGTGAGTTATATTGTTTAATGCTTCAAAATTGGAGATTTTATTTTGAATGTCAACCGTAATTTGTGATTTTGGTTAAGGTAAAATGTGGTAACATGAACATGATATAAGTTAAAGTGATTTTAGTCAAGGTGGAATGAGTCAACTCGGGTGTATCCTTGTATCGTCTTGTTTTTATTGCATTCATATCTCATCAAATTTAATCAAGTTTAGGATCGGATTCGAGTCTAAATAATTGACCCACTCTAAGTTAGGACCGGGTTTTGGTCTAGCCAATCTCGTCTCATGTACATCCCAAGAGAAGTCTACCTAACCCTAAAATAGCATATATGCCTATCTTAGCTAACAAAGATAGTTGTTTCATGTTTCCAATATAATAACAAAAAAAAATTAATGTCCGTCAAATTGTCTAAAACATCATTGGTTAAACTTTTGAAGTCACTAATTTGTTGGACTTCATGATTAATTTGCTACTCTCTCAGTCTCAAAATGACTAAGCTTTTTGTTAATTTTATACATATTAAGAAAAAATGTATAAGTGAACGAAAGAGAAAAATGATTTTGAGTACATTTGAAAAAAATTGAATTGAGAATGATATTTTTTTGAAAGATGAATTGAGAATGATAAAAGTAGTATTAATCACAGTGTATAATTAGAAGAAAAAAAATTAATATTGCATTGAGAAGTGAAATGAGTTAAAAAAAATTGGGACACATTTTTTTTTACAGACGAGTCACTTAAGAAAAAAAAAATGTAATATAAGATAAATATGGGAAAACAATTTATTCACATCTCTTATAGCATAGATTCTTTAAAAAAAAAAAAAAACTCTTATACCATAGATATAGAAAAAATTGTTTATTTTCATCTTTTTTAATCTCCTAATATCACTAATTTACGTATAAAATAACAAATTATTTAATAAAAAAGCTACATTAATTTTACTATTTTAAAAGTAGTCACAAGTTTTCAAAATATTATCATATCGACTTTCTCATATCATACATAAAAATTTGGTTCCAAAGATATAAGCGAGTAATATACGCAACGAGTGTGGTTGAAATATTAAATTGTGTTTTGCATAAAAAATTAAAAATTCACTAATAGAAACTCCACATTAAATTATTCAAAAAATAAGTTTTTTAAAATTTTATTATATTGACTTTTTTTATATCAGTACATAAAAAAAAATGCCAGGAGCGATGTGTAAATATTTAACATATTTTTAAATACAATTTTTTATTAGAAATATCACACTCTTTTGTACTGGGGGATCTTGGGCTGGTTTTTATTATTATTACAATTATACCATTTAACAAAAAAATTCATAATAATATTATATTGTTGGTATCATTAAAAACGATAAAAATTTATATTTTAAAATTTATTTAATATTTTAAAAGATTCCACAAATATTTTTTTGAAAGGAAAAGACCGAATCTTACATATATTATGTACTGTACATATCAATTGAGCTAAGTTTACGATGACATAATATTAATATCCGTGTAATTTTTTTATATATTATTATTAGTTTTTTTTTTGTGGTGGCCGGAGTTCTAACCCTGAACCTTACATATATTATGCATTGTCTATACCAACTGAACTAAGTTCACGATGATTTATTGGAGTTTTTCTATCTTGTGCAAATTTAGACATGTTAAGAAGTTTAAAATAAATTTTTTTATTGAAACTTATATATTTAATATTAAATATAAAATTTTTGAATTAATAATTCTTGTTTTAAATTGCACATGTTGATTCCGTGTCATAGTTTTAAAACTCGGCTCAGACCGGCCGGTCGGACCGTGAACCGGTGGGTAGGTCGGTTCGAGCCAACATTTGGATCGGTCATGCAGTTGACTCGGCCGAGTTTTTGGTCTGACCGGTTCTCTATTTTTTTTTCTTTTTCTTTTAGCTTTACAAAAACGACGTCGTTTTGGATTTTTCAATTAAAAAAAAAGAAAAAACTGGAATTAGAAAGGTCAAAAAAGGGTAGAAAGACTCCAAAACCTCACTCCCTCCATTCACTCATCTGTTTTCATGTTTTTTTTTAAATTATTATTGTTGCTAATGACAATAATAATT
>Ga0315914_1000057_pt1 | contig 86599 bp, 31 predicted proteins | sample MpolenodulesMG_FD_203920 | JGI IMG/M metagenome (GOLD analysis project Ga0315914, IMG submission 203920) | Medicago polymorpha root nodule microbial communities from Los Angeles, California, United States - elongated nodules | ecosystem: Host-associated > Plants > Roots > Nodule | place: USA...
AAACTCTCTAATATATATATATATATATATATATATATATATATATATATATATATATATATAACCCGTTTCATGATAGAATATGAAGTTGAATAAAGATAAGATATGATACGAACATGATAAACATTTATTCTACCATGTATTTTATCATATTTTAATAGATTTTCATATAATTACATATTACAACAACATCACAAAATAGAGATTGAAATCCATAAAAAAAATAAAAGAAAGAGGAATCTAAAAAAATAAAGAATGGAAATATGTCAAAAACAATATGATTTTTTTTTTTTTAAAATGAGTAGATGATTTAAAAAAAGAGATATATCTATGAAAAGAATAAGAGAATTTTGAAATCGAAACAAAAAAAAGAGAGAAATAGAAATCGTTAAAGAAAAATAGAAGCATATAAAAAGAAGATGAAAAAAAATCTATAAAAAAAGTGAAATCAATAATTAATGAAGAAGAAGTTTTTTTTTTTTTAAAGAAAAAAGATAGAGAATAACACAACGATGATACAAGTGAGTGAGAGGAAGAAGACGATGGAAATGGATTTTGTCAAAAAAAAAAGATGATGGAAAGGGATGAGATGGTTGGGGCGGAGAGGATGTGAGAGGGGGAGGACAGTGAAGACAAAATAAGGATTCCTTTTATCAAACCATGTTAATTTTAACCCCAGCTAAACTTATGATAGAAATTCAAAGGAGTGATAGGATATGATAAATAATATGAATAATTTATTTGATCTCTCATTGCATCAATCAAAATAATAAAATATATTAATCGTGTCTTTTTACCATGACCATGAAACGAACTCATAGAGTCATAATAGATAAATAGTGAGAACAAAAACATTTATGACTTTATCTTCTTCTACCATCAATTTCATAAACGATTAATGATTTTTATCTAATTGGTAAGAGGTTCCATTCAAATTTTACATAGGCATCGACTGTAATCTCAAAATTCATGTGTTAATGAAGCTTGATGGTAATATAATATGTAACTATTTTTGCAATAGTCTTTAAATATTTCTTGATCTAATGAACATTAAGAATCCAACTAAAAAAAATCTAAGAACTAAATTGAATGATAGAAAAAAGTATCATCACAATTAACAAATATAAACTTCATTGATCCAATAAAGTATATATTTTCTTTCAAACCAAAGACAAAAAATGACTAAATAGATTAATAAAAAACATTCAAAATATTTATACGTTTGATATTTTAATGAACTTACGTGGTGGCATTCATTTAAAAACCAAAATAGTTTTTTTTTTTTACAAGAAAAACGAAAATAGCTGTTTTTTTACATAAAAGAATAGGTTGGTTATTCTATCTATCAGTTTGAAAATCAAGTGTTATTTATCCACTCACGAGAAAGCAACCTACTTGCCTGTTTCCAACCAAAGTTGCCGTCAGAAATAACCCACTCAACCCCGGATAATAGTTGAGTGACATTGTGGTTGATGACATTGGTGACATTACCAACCACAATGTTATAAGTCTACAAAACAACAAAAAAATCTTATGAAAGAAAACGAAGAAAGCCACATGTAACATTGTGGTTGACCAATATCACCAACCATAATGTCAACCAAGTGCTACCCCTCAACCCACTTCAAAATTTCACAATAACTATCTAAAAAAACAATGATTATTAGTTTTTATTTAAAGAAATACTAGTAACATTTTCTAACACTTTCATCTTGTCTAAAAGAAAAAGTTCTAACACTTTCAAATGATATTCACTTTCCCCTAAAAAAATCATTTTTTTTTTATTTTGTGAAATTCAAACGAGTTCCACCATTTTATACACGACTATTTTAACTACGAGATTTACGATAATTTTATCTAATAACTAGGTGAATGTTAGAAAAGTGTTGGAAAAAAAGTGTTATTTATTTTTTTACAAAATCATCTATTCATCCGGTTCCTTTGATGATATATCTATGTGTTTAATTACCCTAGTCCAGACCAAAAATGAAATTGAAATATGTAGATCAAATAATATTAAATTCATAAAAAAGTCACAGATTCAATTTATAATATTTATAAAAAAATGTTATTAAAAAGATAAATAAATAAAAGCTTATACAAATATGTAGAAGGATGACACGTGTAATTTTTCAGCCACAAAAGGAATGGTAGTAACTATCAGAAAGTGCAATGATTAGTGTTAGCAATCCTCCTTTCTCAATATTCTCTTCAACGCTCACTTTCTTATTGACTTAAATTATGATGGGTCTCACATTATGAAAATGAGTTCAACTTAAAGTGGTGGGTCATGCATTAATTTTGTCAAATAAAATAATAAGTATTGTAAAGAGAGTGTTACTAACCTTCGTCTAAGTGCAACATCCAAAATTCAAGCTTTTGTCACAATACCCGGTCTAACAATTTTATATGTCAATGTAAAGAGAGTGTTCCTAACCTTCGTCCAAGTCCAGCATTCAGAGTTCAAGCTTTTGTCACAATACCCGATCTAACAATTTTATATGTCAAATTTATATTCATTAACCAATTTATATTCATGTTGAGAATGTCAAATTTAACTATCGTTCTAACAATCATTACAAGCTCAATTTGCTCTATCAATTATTTTTTTTAAGGAGCACCATCAACTAATCTATTCAGCATCAGATATAAGTTCATCCATTATCAATTGGTTTATTAAATATGCTTCTTAAAAAAAATGGTTTATTAAATATATATATATATGGGTGTATTAAGGTAGAAAAGAAAAGATTTTTTTACCTAAGTATTTGAATAAAATGGTAAAAACTCTTTTTAACGAAGTCGAAGTCAGCACTAAGAAAACAATGTGTTAAAGTTTTTGAATAGACTTTTCCATCCATTACGATATTATCGGACTCAATGAATTAGTTTTACAGTTTCGCGTAAAATATTATGTTAAAAAACACTTCAAATATAAAATACTATATATTTTGATTTTTTTCCAACCAAACGGACCCTAAGTGTATCAAAGCTTCAAAGTAGTCTCTCATTATGCATTTTGTTAGTCAAAATAGTTCTTAATGTTAAAATATTTCATTAATATTGTTAGATTAGTCCTCCAATATACTTACTTATTGTCATATTTGTTCTTATAAGTACATGTTTATTGTCATTTTAATCTCCATATAAAAAGAGTTATTGTGAACATTAAAAGGTTATTTTAGCGTAAAAACTAAAATGATTAATTTCACGAGTAAAGTGACTATTACCGGATAAAAGAATTCAAAGGAGTAGAGACTAGAGAGATTAGGGAGTAGACAAAGACACAGCGAGCTAAACGAAGTTATTGCTGTTGGGGCGTGTGTGTCACTGTCGTGTCGTGTGTGGGGGACTGAACCTAATAACAACCGAAGAGAAGAGAAGAGAAGAGAAGGGTGATGTGTCTCTCATCTTATCTTCTTTTCAGGGTACGTTTTCAGTTTTCTCCTTCTTTTTCATCGCTCAAATTCCTGGAGAGGGTATCTAAATCACTGTTCTTTCATTCTCTTTTTTTTTTTCCTTTATAATAATTAGGTGATTTATCAAGAGGAGCAAAGGTTGCCTTTATTTATTTATTATTTTTTTCTTTGTTGACTTGATTTCAAATGTTTATAATTCTTTCTTCATACTTTATATCTGAATGTGGGTTTAAATAAATTGTTTCTGAATAGTGATACTTAATTTTGACTTTTATACTGTCTCTGAACTCTATTCATTAGCCACCAAACACTCTTTTCTTAATTTATTTTGTCTTTTCCAAGTCATTTTTGTTATTTGATGATTTCATTGTAGATACTTGTCTCTTCACTTTCACAATTCTGCACTATCTGTTTGTAGCATATTCTATTTCAGTGTATATAGTTGAAGCAGAATTATTTGCTCTTACTGACATGAGATATGATTTTGTTCATCATGGCCTTTCTTGTAGGTGTTTGCTTCCTGATTTTTTAAAGGCGTTTCCCTAATTGATGTGTCTAGAGGTTAGACTGATTCCCTGTAATATTTACAAATACTATTTTTTATTTATTTAAGTTAAAACATATGTAAAGCTTCTTATGAATTCTTATGTAAGAAAATTGGAGGCAGAAAAATGTGGGTATGGTAACTTTGAAGTTTGAAATAGTAGCCTACTACTAGGTAATTTACACCCCGTGGCATAGTACACATCAATTACAATTTTTATTAACATAAAATCTGTATGAATGGAAGAGAGCAAGACAGAAACTAAAATAATATGCTAAAGGAGTTTGCATATCTGTCTAGTTTCCACCATAGCACCGTGATTATTTTGATTTCATCCTGGGAACCTAATGTTTTTTGAATGGAGCTACTAAGTTGGTGTGAGTGTGACTCGAAAAACTCATTTGGCCGTGTTTAAAGTCGTGGACTAGAGAATTTGAATTACCTTTTACATGTGTGTGTATTAAAATTAAAAAAAGAACCCTTGTCTGCCAATGTATTTTCCTATTAAGACTTAAGAGTACTGAATGCCAGTGCCCAGGAGTGTACCCCATTTGTTCGGGATTCAATGGTAAATGGGTAAAAGGAAAAGGATAATCATTGCTACTTCAGTTTGAATATTTTATAACTGTGAAAATAAATATTGATAAAGTAGGATGATAGTTTCACATTAGTCTCTGGAAATTTATATCTTAGGTAATAGGTATAAACTTATTTTCGTATCGTATCCGCTTTCTTTGCCAATTGGGATGATTCCCATTTTTGTAAATGGAAAGATATTTGTTCAGGGGAGTCTTCTTTTTTCAAATATTTTCCTCTGCCATTACCATCTCTCTGAATTGCATAATGTCCTTATTTGCTAGTTCTGTTTTTCCGAAGTTTTGAATCTGTTTTGGAATTTCCAGTTCTTTTAGAACATTCATGGGTCAGAGATTTATGATTTGGCATCTTTTTTGGGCTTTGTAGCCTCCTTTTGGAAAAGCAAATCCTATTTGGTGTGTGGCCAATAGTTATATATAAATACTCCTCTCTATGTCTAGTCAATCATTCATTTGTTCAATCTCACACATCAACGATGCAGCAGCTGCAGGCATATTTCAATCTGTGTTTTAATTTTAAGAATTTTGATTTCAATTTTTCAGCTCAATATCACTAGAGTGATAAAGTTCTTGTGGAATTCTTTCACGTGTAGATATGTGTGTCTGAATCAAATTTTTTGTAGTCGCTAGTCAAACTTAAGTGAAGCTTACTACAATAATTTATCCTCCCCAATCATTCCACTAAAATGTGAAATCCTATCAGTTTAAAATTCCATTCTCATCGTATATAATATGATCCATTCAATTGACTTTGTTAATCCGCTGCAATACGCGTTAGGAGTTGAATCGAGATTAACAATTGAATGTATCAATCTAATGGTTGTCTAAATTAGCCTTTTGTATCAGTAAATGTTGATTAGGCTTTTTAATCACTTTGATTTTACCCTAGTCAACTTACTATGTTTCTTTCTTGGTCAGTAATGAACTGTATTTTGTCTTCAGGAAGATGCATGAATTCTCTACCGTTGATGGTTTTGTGGAGATAAGTGAATGCATGGCGGATATGATCAAATACGTGGCTAACGAACCATCGGTGGGGCTTTACTTTATCCAACAACATGCTCAAAATGCAGTGCCAAATGTCATTAAAGCCGACAAAAATATTGTCGAAAAGGTTCACGAAACAACTTTGCACACTGATGACTTGGAGGACTCTATTACAGCAGTTCGATCAATGAAAGAGTGTGGATTTTCCATAGTCAATGAGATGATAGGTGACATAAACAAATCTCTGGAAATTATGAAAACAAAAAAACCAAAAAAAGGGTCAATCCATTCATCAACATCAACACCAAATTCTCAGACAGAAAGAACTCGTTTTTGGGGCAATCATGCTCTTTATGCTCAGGAAGGTGATGATAAAAGGAGTAACTATTTTTCAAATGTTTTAAAGTCGGCGAAACAGAAGGTTAACAGTCTCAAGTGGCAACAGCCTGATGGTAAAGGATCAGTAGATTCCAACGAAGAGAAGCTACGATATCCTGATTTGCCACGGTCAATCACATCAGACGGCATAACTTCATCATTACAGGGAACCAAACCTGATGATTTGCCTATATCGAGTCAGGTTGAAGACGAGTCTCAACACGAACAGACCGATGAAAGTGATATTAGCATTAAGTTGTTGTCATTGTCAGAAAGGTTTGATGACTTCAGAGCTAATAAAGAAGCTAAACTAGAGGAGTGGCTTGAAGGAACTAGCAACCATGATGATTATTGCGACGCAGATGAAGAAGAAAGAGGTTAGTTTGGTTACACTTGATGAAAACTTCAGCGTACACATTCATCAAGTGATCTGCTATGCTGTAATACATTCTTTGAACAAACATGAGACACTGTTGGATTAATCAATGTATCACACTGCATTCTTTTTTCGTGAAACTGCAATGTTAATCTCCTTATGTCAACAGGTAAGAAGCTTCTCGAGAATGATGAGAAGATAAATACTGTAAACAGTGGATTCGAAGGTGAAGTTCTATTGCATGCAGTTCAGCCATAAACCACCAAGATAAGCCTCGTTCTAGCATGTTACTCCATTTCAAAGGATTATTACATTTTAGTCCTTAGAGTTTTGGGAAGATTCAAGTCTTGTAAATTGTAATAGCAAAATTGACCCTGTTATATGATATTTTTGTTGAAATGTTCAGGGGTCCCTCCTTGTTTTAGTCATTGATAGACACCACAGTTGCAAAAGAAGTGACCCGACAATATGATTTGCAAAGTGATTTATTTCTGTTTGTGTTTCCTTTTCATGTTTTGGTGGCCACATGTGACATTTATGGTGCACTAGTTTTAAAGTGGTGCATTCATAGACATCCAAAATATCAGACTTTATTATTAATATATATATACTTTTATTTGTCCAGGCACTTGATATTATCTTTGAGTTCAGTCTAAGTTCACAAGCGACATTCACAGTGCATTAGTTTTCAAGTGATGTGCACAACACACACACATATGTTAATTGTTATGTGAATTAATTAATTTTTAGTTTTTGAAAAGTCAATAATTTATTGATAAAGGGATGCAGGAAGAATTGTTTTTGGTTGTTGAAAATGTTTCTAGGTTTGTCAGTTCGATGCATTTCCTTCCCGTGTATGAAATAATTATTTTTTGGCAATATATCACGGATAATGTACCTTTCAATTGAAGGCTTAGCTTTACTAAAAAAAAATAAAAAAAATTGAAGGCTTAGCTGGATATAACATTTTTTTTTTTATAGAAATGATATTGTCAACCTAGAAGATTACATTGGAGTAAGTTGGTTCCACGACAAAGTGGTAAGAAAGATGGGGAATGGACGGAAAACGAGTTTTTGGAAAGTTCTGAGGGGGAAACACCATTGTATTTAAAATATCCGAGACTTTTGCAATATCAAAAGGAGGCAGCAGAGGAGGAGGAGGTGAATGGATTGCATAAGCTAATAGTAAATGATAATTTATATATGGCGGCGGAATTTATTTGTTTTGGAGGATAACCTTCTTAAAATTTTATTGGAAGATTTGGAGGGTCATAGGTGGTCTCACGAGGAGGATGGTTGGATTTGGAGGGCCGAGAAGGGAGGAGTTTTTACGGAAAGTTAGAAAGGTTGTTGGGATATGAGTGAAATGGGGAACATGTTTTTGGCCTTGTGTCCACACCTTCAAATGTGATAGATTTTTCGTGGAAACTTCTTATCAATTAGATTTCCACTAGAATTTTTTTTGCTAGGTGAGGCATTTTACCTATGGATGTTTCAACTGAGTGTGTGTTGTGTAATAAACTTGAAGAATCTTCGTTGCATTTGTTTCTTTATTGTGAGGTGGTAAACATGGTCTAGGCGCTGGTCGTGGAGTGGTTGGGGTTTTCTTTCATCACCCCTCCAAACTTATTTGTTCATTGTGTATGCAGGAGGGAAGGAAAGAGGAGATGAGAAAAGAGTTATGAATAATTTGGCATGCAACAATTTGGGTAATTTGGCAAGCTAGAAACCAAATTATTTTCAAAATCATGGTGAGGCATGTTGAGGATATAGTGGAAGAGATTAAGGGGACATCACATAGGGTTTGAACAGATTAAAAACCTGCCTGTACTACGAATAGTGTTGAAACCCAAAAGGTGGATCAATTCGAAGAAATGACAACAATAGAGGTATTAAAATTGCAATTGAGCCTTTTTAACCTCTCCACTACCATCGAAATCAAGAAAAATCAAAGTATCATAACCTCATTTTATATAAAAAATAATATCATAACCTCTTAATAAAACAATGAAAAATATTATATCGAATGTCTTAAGTGTGTTAATTTCTGATTGCTATATCGAATGTCCCTGCTCTTTCACCAGTTTTTGACATTGGTCCCTGCTCTTTCACCAGTTTTTGGCATTGATCCCTGTAGTTTGTAAATTTTTTGGCTTTGGTCCTTCTATTGAGTCCAAGCGAAAAAAAAGCTAAAGTAACAGTGTGCCACGTGGACAAAAAATAAAATCAATTATACAGTCAACATGTCACGTCATCAGAAAAATGTGACTCAGCGTGCCACATCAGCAAAAATGCACAGTCAGCTGGTCTAAGGGGTATTTTAAAACATAAAAAATTTACAAGGACGGAATCTAACAAAAAAAATTTACAAGAGGGAAAACCAAAAGTGACATATATTACAAGGGTAAATGCCTATTATCCCATAATTTTTTTATGTTTTAATTTATGTCCGTTAGTTTTTTCTTCCGAAAAGAAATACTGTTTATGTTGAGAATAAAATGTTTTATTTAGAAATTTATTAATTTTTTTTAATAAAAATAATTATTTTATGCATTCTAAGTAGATTTGGCGGGTACAGCAAAGAAAAACAAAAGTCATTTCATGTTTGTACACAATTATTTCCTCAAAAAAAAATGTTTGCACACAATTACAAAAATTATTTTGTATTCCTCAGAAAGACGTAAGAATAAATGAGTACTTTTTTTTATCTTTCAAATAATAATCCTAAACAAACTCATTCTTAAAATTTCTAACATGTCTTTAGCTCTACATAAAATGCATAAAATAAAGAAGTGTTTTGCTAGAAGCCATCTATGAAGGTGTCTTCAACAATCCACACATTAAGGTGTGATTTTCACTTTTTAGTTATAACTTTGTTAAAAGACACCTTCATAAAAATTAATTGGTGTCTTTTAACAAATGCTCGTAGAATAACTTGCTAAAAGACACCTTCATAAAACGTGTCTTCTAACAAAATCCAATAAAGAATATGTTGTCCAGTTACTTTTGCTCTATTTAAGATGTATAAAAATAATGAAAGTTTTTTTTTATTTTTAAAAAAAGCATTCATGGACTAATTCCAAAGTGCATTGACTAATATAAAAAAATATTAAAAGTGCAAGGACTAAAGATATTTTTAAGTCAACAAATAATGAATAAATTAATAATTAAAAAGCTCAAATTTTTTTTAGTGTGCCACGTGGCATGTAATGATTGGTCCATGTGGCACACCGTTAGTTTTCCTTTTTTTAACAAGAACTTAACGGAAGGATTAAAGCCAAAAAATTTAGAAACTGCAGGGACCAATGCCAAACAAAAAAAGTGTAGGGACTAATGCCAAAATCTGAAAAAAGTGGAGAGACCAATGACATATTTAAACCTAAAAAAAAATGAAAAAGAGTCCCAATAAATTTTTGATTGCTATATCCTATGCGTGCAACTGACAAACTCTCCTTAAAATTTTTAACGCTGATGCATGCCCAATAGTAGAGTCGACCCAAGACTTTAATTAAGTTAAAATAGACTTACATTATCTTATGTAAACACTATTGAAATTGTTACTTTAAAAACATTGAAAAAGAAATAAAGAAGCTTGATTAAACATGAGTTTTTGACTTTCTCAACTATTTGAAGGATAAAAAAAGGAACATTGACCTATATTTAAAAGTAGAAAACACAAAAAACAACTGTCCTTAAAGTGTGTGACACTTGTCTTAACTCCTACACTTCAGTTCTTGTCTTTTGACCCTACAAAACATGTTAACATTCACACGTCACACAAACACACACGATGTTGAATTGAACACATGAATACGAATATCCTCTCTTTCTCTTTCTCTCTCATTTTCAACTTTTCAACACACTCGTGATTTCACCGCTCCACAATTTCATAATCTTAAATAACCGTTTTCTCCTTCACTTTTAATTTATTAATAATAACAAATCACCGTTCCGTCACCACGCTTATTCCAAACGCGCTTTTCCGCCATGACGAGAATGAAAAAACTCAGCCTCGCCGCTGGTGCGGTTATCGCCACCACATACGGCGGCGCTTTGATCCTTCAAAATCCTTCAATCTCCTCCAGCGACTCGGGTTCCCTTCAAGCTCTTCGGCAGAAGCTACACGCTCCGGATGCCGTTGTTCCGTCGAGGGAAACGCAGCAGTCGGTGTTGATAGCTGCTAGTAAGGCGAATCCTCTTGATGTTCTTGTTATTGGCGGTGGTGCCACTGGTGCCGGTGCCGCGCTTGATGCCGTGACACGTGGACTCAAGGTTGGGCTTGTTGAACGGGAGGATTTCGCTTCTGGAACTTCGTCGCGATCCACGAAGCTTCTTCATGGAGGTACGTAACGTGCGCAATTGTGGTTGTAAATGTACAATATAATAATAATGAATGAATGAATCATGCGTTTTTGGATAATGGATTTTCATTTGTTTTTTATTTGATGAATAGTTTTAACCTGTGACTGTGACTTATGATACGATGAAGTCTGCAATTTATAATATTCAATTGTATATAATATAATTTCTGCTTAATAGATCAACATGTTCTTTTTTTAATTTATTTTATGATTCTAAATTTATGTGTGTATGAGTGTACCGTGCAGTGCAACATGTGTGAATATATAAATATCGTTACCGAATACAACTAACTATATTGTCATGTAGCACCAACACTTCTGTTCGAATACCTGTTAGGACAGATGTCAGTGTCTACATGTCAGTTTCCGACAGTGTCACACGACACTGACACTTGATTACATTGAATTATGCATTTTTTCAAATTATTATCGATGTTGATGCGTTGGTGTCCATGTCATGTTCGGTGTATGTGTCTGTGTCCGTGCTTCATATTATTGTCTGTTTTGGGATCTAACTTGTGCCTAACAATATTATGTTTTGATGACTGATGTGATGTTTTGAAATCGAGTCTTTCAAAGCAAATGATACAAACTGCACAATGTGTTTGAACTGGGTATATTCCAGATTGGACATTGCTTCTGATTCAACTCTTTGCTTTGGGTAAATCAGGCATGAGACTGCTTCTAATAGCTTAGCTTTTCTAGGAGACTTGATTTTGATATGGTATTAGAGATTCTATGACCAAGTAGTCTCCCCATTCTTCTAAGTAGATTTGAATTTCAAAACATGGAGAAATTGACATCTATGCTTTGCTCAGGCTTTAAGTCAAAAGAGCTTTCCTGCGAGGAAACATGTTATATATAAAACCATTCATGAACTCTACACCTAATAGTTTAAGCTTTTATGAAGGTTGATGACTAGAATTTTTATTATTTTCCCTCTTGCCTTCAACCGAACTCTGTTTGAAATGAATTTTGAATAATTGAGCCCTTGTTTCCCATTTCTAATATCAGTGTTTTTGTGAACTATTAGGTGTTCGTTACTTGGAGAAAGCCGTCTTTAATCTTGACTTTGGCCAATACAAGTTAGTACTTCATGCACTCGATGAGCGTAAACGGGTTATTGAAAATGCACCACACCTATGCCATGCATTGCCGTGCATGACACCATGTTTTAGCTGGTTTGAAGTAGTGTACTACTGGGCGGGCTTGAAAATGTACGATTTGGTCGCAGGAAGACAACTGCTGCACTTATCAAGATATTATTCTACAAAAGAATCTGTTGAGCTCTTCCCCACTCTATTAAGGGAGGGAAAGGATAGAAGCCTAAGGGGCACAGTTGTTTATTATGATGGGCAGATGAATGATTCACGTCTTAATGTTGGAGTGGCTTGCACTGCTGCTTTAGCTGGTGCGGCAGTGCTTAACCATGCGGAAGTGGTAACCTTACTGAAGGATGATGCTGGAGAACGAATAATTGGTGCAAGAGTTCGAGATAATTTAACCGGTAAGTTTTCTTTTAATTTCTAATTGTTACCACACCCTCATCCCATAAGAGAATAAACCTCTGCAGCCGGAGTAGAACAGTTGGTCTTATTGTAAAATAAATGTGAAACTCTAGTGTTTGGTTTTGTGGATACTTCGAAATAGTTTTTATATACAAGGCTGTTAGTTTTATCCACATGGTTTTTTCACTTACTAAGCAATTGACCAATGTCATCTAACAATAGGTATACTAGTTAATATGAACTGAAAGATGAATAACTTTCCCGTCAGTGTGAAATGTATGATAAAATAAATGCAGCTTCTTTTAAGAATAAAATTTAAAATTTAATTATTTTTACCTTGATAATTAACGACGTTTGTTTGCTATTTTATGTAATGCAGGCGAGGAGTTTGATACATATGCAAAAGTGATTGTGAATGCAAGCGGGCCATTTTGTGACGCTGTAAGGAAAATGGTCGACAAAAATGCAAAAGAAATGATTGCTCCTAGCAGTGGTGTACATATTACACTCCCTGATTACTATTCTCCTGAGGGAATGGGCTTAATTGTTCCTAAAACTAAGGATGGGCGTGTTGTTTTCATGCTTCCATGGATGGGACGAACCATTGCTGGAACTACAGATTCTAGTACTAGCATTACATATCTTCCAGAACCGCATGAAGATGAAATACAATTTATATTGGATGCAATATCTGATTACCTTAATGTTAAGGTACGTTGTACCCACCAGTATAGATAATTTTTTTTTTTAACTCATTATGTGTTCTTACTTTCTGAAGAGTTGGTATGGATAAAACACAATGGGCAAAGGGCAACCCGGTGCACTAAAGCTCCCGCATACGCAGGGTCCGGGAAGGGGTCCCATCATTATTGGTGTATTGTACGCAGCCTTACTCTGTTTTTTACACAAGAGGTTGTTTCCAGGACTTGAACCTGTGACCTTTCAGTCATATGACAACAACTTTACCAGTTCCCACCTAATAGGAAAGGCTGTAGTTTTTATTTTTTTATTTTTTACTTTTTATGTTTTTAAACTCTTATTTCTGATGTTTAGATTAATAACTACAAGTTCTCTGAGATATTACCTGTTTGTAAGTATGTTAGATTGTCTTAGGAAAATAACGGAAGACTCTATTTCTTGTTTAATTATGTATGTCCTTTTGATACTTGATTAAATGCAAGCCAACTGATGCTGCTGAGCTGCCAATCAATCTAGATGTCATTTTAAAATATACCCCCTCTGCTCCTAAGTATAAGACCCTCATGAGTTTTTTCTTTGTTCCTTTTTAAAAGACCACCTTTGAATTTTCAACTACATTAATTATTTATTAAATAGCATACCCCTAATTAATTTACATCTTTTTCTGCAATCTCTAATAAATACTCTAATATAAACATCAGCTAATTCTTTCTCTTGAAGGCTAAACTTGTAAAAACAAGACCAGTTATTAACAAATTTAATATACCAACCAACTTCCTTAATTCCCATGATTTACTCAAGGGGAGATCCTATATTTAGGGATGGAGCTAGTATATATGTGTGTGTGTGTGTTGCATTTTCGGTCTTACACTGTTTGCTAACAGGGAATAAATAACAATGGAAAATTTTTAGGTTCGCCGTGTTGATGTTCTTTCTGCTTGGAGTGGCATTCGCCCATTAGCAGTGGATCCAACAGCAAAAAGTACTGAGAGTATCTCAAGGGATCATGTTGTCTGTGAGGATTACCCTGGTTTGGTAACCATCACCGGGGGCAAGTGGACTACCTATCGTAGGTAATGATTTAACAGCAGCTTGTTGAAGTTTGTTTAGATGTGGTTTCACTGACCAGGCATGATATGTCATTGTATTGGCAATCTAGTTACTCTAGTTTATATTTACATCACACAAAAGTTTCTATGCACATTAATATTGTTATGATCTCTGTGTTTCAGCATGGCAGAAGATGCTGTTGATGCAGCTATAAAGTCTGGAAAGCTGACCCCCGCCAATGGATGTGTGACCAACAATCTCTGCATTGTTGGTGGTGAAGGGTGGGAGCCTTCTTCCTTTACAGTTCTTGCTCAACAGTATAAGCGCATGAAAAGTACATATAGTGGTAAAGTTGTCCCTGGGGTAATGGACTCTGCTGCTGCAAGGCATTTGTCTCATGCATATGGAACATTGGCTGAGCGTGTGGCTGCCATCGCTCAGGTTTGCTTTTATTGCTTTATATTTCTTATTGTTATTTTCATTAAGCAACAAAACATTTACATATGCATCTTACATAAAATGGACCTGGTGATTTTGTACCATCTTCGATTTGGAGTTATGTTTACAACTCTTCAGTTACTGCTGGGATTCTCACACTTGAAGAAGAACACAGTGCTCTGCTTTGTGTTTTTCTTTCCATTTCTTATATTTAATGATGATGTACCTTTATCCTTGTGTCGCTATAATTTTGTTTTAAAATAGTTCAACGGCTGTCTATTTTGGCCGAGCTTTTTTGCATTGTTTTAGAATTCCAAAGTTGGCAAAACCAGAATTTGCCTAAATGACACCATTAGTACTGTGGTCAAAATTGGAAACACTTTTTCATGCAATTTGGATAGAAATGATGCATCAGGTGAAAATTGAGGTAGCGTCTATCATGGAAAAGATGATAGAATTTTGCCTTAGGTGATTTGGGCATGTGTGGAAAAGAGCTTAAAAAGCCTCAGTGAGGAGGTTGCATCAGATGAAGAGTAGTCTAATAATAAGGTTGAGGGAAACTAAAAAAATCGTATGTCTAACCATAAAAAATGATTTAGATTTGAACAGTTGATCATTAGGCATGATGTTTTTAAAGAATAACCAATCCCACACAATTGAAAAAAAAAACCTTGCTGTTATTGTTGTAAGGTGTATCATTTTGCCAAGTCACAAGACTTCATATTACAGTCTGGTGACGGGTTGATGTGATTTTTTAGATCATGCTATTGATTGTAAACAAAAGATCTTGTAAACCATATTAAGGCCGTTCATTTCAATTCTCTTGCATTTTTATGTTTTCTTTGGGAGCGGTGGTGTTGATATTCCAACATCCTATTATTTATGGTAATAATAATAATGTTTATCAGCTACATGGGTGTTAGAGAAATTAGTCAGCTTCCGCGTTTCACAAAATTGACTCTATATTTTGTATTTCAGAATGAAAATTTGGGCAAGCGACTTGCCCATGGTTACCCATATCTGGAGGCGGAGGTAGCCTACTGTGCTCGTAATGAATACTGTGAATCTGCTATCGATTTCATTGCAAGGAGGACTCGTCTTGCTTTCCTTGAAACTGATGCAGCAAGAAGGGCATTGCCTCGTGTGATCGAAATATTGGCAAATGAACACAAATGGGACAAATCAAGGCAGACGGAAGAGCTGCGGAAGGCTACAGATTTTTTGAAGACTTTTAAATCCTCAAAAAATGCCCAGTTTCATGATGGGAAGCACAGTTAGTAAGTGCAAAAAACAACACATATCTGTTAACTATACGTTAATGATGGCGCCGTCACATATCAAACATTTTGATAGAGTGTTAACTGATTTTTTGTGTAATTTTTCTCAGGTTGAGGACTTTGATGAACGTGAAGAAAGTTTTCACATGACAAACATTTTGGTATTCATTTCCGCTGATCAATTGGTGAATATGCTCGCCATGGAAAGTGGCTAAACACATTTAAAATCAAACTTCTACACGAATTTGTCTCAAATTTGCCTGCAAAAAAATGCTGGCAAGTTGGATAGATTTTTTTGCACAGTTACCTGCCAAAATAATTTTCTTGAGATTGATTAGACTCTCTACCTCGCCAAAGTTGTCCTTGAGATAAGGACTTGAGGGTTATGTTTTTGGTTTGACTCTGATCTGTACATTTTGTTGTCCTTTTCTCCATAATATTTGATGTTTATTAACACTGGAAGTTTACTTAAGCGAAGGAGTGCTTCTTGATACGTTTATATGGAGCTTCATGTTACATTACATACAATAGAAAAATATACTATATTTAAGGAAACAATGTCGGTCTGTTTGGATAAACAACCTATTTACTGCATATAACACAAACGATTATCATGGTAGGTGCTTATGTATAAGCTTACTATATTTAACGAAACATAAAATAACATCAAAGTATTATGCTATAGGTTGTTTTTATAAACTGGAGAGTTTTATGAAACAAGTAGAATAAACCGTTTTTCTAAATTCTCTCAAACAGTCTCACAAAACTTCAATAATTGAAGTCTAATTAAAGTCAAATAAGTCAATCCAATCAAACCAATCATGCTTATTGCGAAAGACATGAGTTTCTTTATTCGTATTTGATGACATTTTACCCTTCCAACTGCATCCTAATATGTACACTAGTAATATTTTGTTATCAAAGGCAAACGGATAAGATAGAAACGAAGGAGAGAAGCTCCCTTTTTTCTTTCCCTGCAATCTGTAGAAGAAGAAATGGGTTCAGCGGCAACAATGGCGATGACAGCACTCTATTTCACCACCACCAAATCAACCAAACTTACTTCTACCTTCCGCACTCTCCCCCGCTTCACTTGTTCCTCCTCCTCTTCCAAATTCAACATCTCTTTCTCTCCCTCTAACCCCAAACCCAACCCCAAAACTCAAACCCCAAACGACTACGACGATGACGAAGGTCCTCTCATGATTCCGTGGATTGTTCGCGGCGAAGATGGCAACCTCAAGCTTCTATCAGAGCCTCCTCCTAGTTTTCTCAAAGAAATGGCTAATGTTCAAACCGGTACAAAAAAATCAGAAAAGGATCAAATTACCAAAAACAAGAAAAAGAGTGAAAAAGAAACCAAGATTCGTGCTGTGTCAGCGCCGCCGCAGTATTCTAAAGCGGCAAGGAGATTCTATAATGAAAATATTAAGGAGGACTCTGGTACTCGTCTCAGCAAGGTTCTCGCCGCTTCCGGAGGTGATATTCAGTTACCATTTACTTTCAATTTCTATCTAGGAATTATATCAGAATCGAATTTGTTTAGCTTGAAAAGAAGTAGAGAGGCTTAGTTATTTGAATTAAAAAATGAGAGCCCAACTATTGGACTAAATGTGTGTAACTAAATTTGTAATTGTGCTCTTCTGTTTTCAGTTGCATCTAGGAGAAGTTGTGAAGACCTTATTTTTAAAGGCAAGGTTACCGTTAACGGTTCTGTCTGTAATACACCTCAGGTTTGTTCCCTGCCGTTATGAAATTTCACCAAATAGGTTTTTTTAGCAGCATAGTGTTAATGTTGATATACCATGATTTCATTGATCACTTCATGGATTAGTGTTTAAAGTAGTATACTAGTTGGTTATGATTAGTTATACCTTAGGATCACTCTATAAGGTGCATCCTACACTCATCGTATCAACTTGTTCATTCAATCATAACTAACTAGTTAGTATACTACCTTAAACTATATTGACTACTAATTCTAATTAATATCTAACATTAGCTTTTGAAAAAGCTATATGATTTTGTTTTTCAGTTTTTCTTCTTCTAGAAACTATTGTTTTTCGCTTATGAGAAAAACATTTTTATGGTGTGTAGACTAAAGTGGATCCCTCAAAGGATAATATCTATGTCAATGGAAGCCGCCTTCCTAAGAGGCAGCCTCACAAAGTTTATCTTGCCTTGAACAAACCAAAAGGGTATGTAAAATGATATGATATCCTATGCAAATGAATTCAAAAGGGTATGTAATATGATATCCTATCCTGATAAGTGATGCAATTACATTTTCACAGGTACATATGCTCATCTGGGGAAAAGGAGTCTAAATCTGTTATAAGTCTATTTGATGATTTTTTGAGCAGTTGGGTATGTGTCAATTTGAGCTTTATTAATATTTTATTAAAGACAGTGTTTTTTCTTTTTTCTTTTACTTGGTAGAAATCTTTTGAGTTGATATACAATTTTTCGTCTTTTTAGGATGTAGTTTTATATTTCTCCATTTATAATAATGTTCTCTCCATCACCTGAAAACAATTTTATTTCCAGGATAAAAAGCATCCAGGAGTACCCCCACCAAGACTATTTACTGTAGGGCGCCTTGATGTTGCAACTACTGGGTTACTTATTGTGACTAATGATGGCATGTGGTTTCTTGTGAAAGCAATTTTATCTCTGTTGAGTGAATAGTGGTTCTGTTAATTGAAACAAACATTTTCATCTGATACTTTATCCAATGGTTCTTATTCGCAGGAGATTTTGCTCAAAAACTTTCACATCCGTCATCTAATTTTTCAAAAGAGTGAGTTATTTAGTTTGATTTGTGTATTTTTTTCCTGAACTTTTTCATTAGTTTGGATTTGTATCGCATGTATAGGAACAGAAAGAATACCTCTCACAAGATTCTTGCTAGGACTTTATAAACGCTTTCTAATTTGATATTTTTACGTGACTTAAATTATTACGTTTTATGCATGGCTCATATTATTTTTCATTTTTGGTCCGTGATATTATTTCTAAGATAAATAAAGTTCTCTACTCCTGTGAGTTCTCTCATTTTCTGAAACATTACGTTTGTTTGATCAGATACATTGCAACAGTTAATGGTCTAGTTCATAAGAGGCACTTAACAGCCATAAGTGAGGGAACAACAATTGAGGGTGTCCATTGTGTACCTGATAGTGTGGAGTTACTTCCACGTATGCCGGATACACAAAGATCTCGACTTCGTATTGTGGTAAATATATCTATTTTTGATCTACTATATCAACTATGCTACCCAACACTGGTTGTAAATTTTTAATCATTACATTGGCTGATTATGACATGATATCTTGAACTATAGTTTCTTGATGCATAACGTTAATGTTGTCTTTTAATCCATACTTAGTGTTTTAGGAATATGGTATACCGTAAGCATGAAGTTATTGACTATGTTTCACGTGACACTACTTTGGATCAATTCTAGTATATGCTGCCACACATATGTAGATATCTCTGCATTGAAATTTTGATTTTCTTTGACTGTAGTCATAGGTTGAAATGTTTTAATAGTTATATGATTTTTAGTTTTTTAATTTTCCACCTCTTATTTAAACTTCAAAGCAAAGGAACTCCCAAGTGAATGTTAATTTTTTTTTCTTTTTTCTGAATGCCCCATTTTGTTCTAGAACTCTTGATGTTCAACACTAAAGATATAGCCTTTTTTTAAAAAAAAAACTCTGACCGTTTACGTGAAAATGGGCATATTGTATGGTAAAATTGGTTCACATTTAAGCAATAAATAATACAGGCCATTGACATCCTTGTATCTGAATTATCAAGATGGCTTCTTTTTAGTCGGTTCAATATGCTTGTTAGAGCATACAAATTGTTAGATGATGAAAAAACAGTTGAACTTAGTTGACGTATGCTTGCTTGATTTAATTTGGATTCTCATAGGTTCATGATGGAAGGAAGCATGAAGTTCGTGAACTTGTTAAAAGTGCTGGACTTGAGGTAACCTTTAATACATATACTTCGTTAAATGACCCTCAAAATGCCCAAAGTTCTAATGCTTGAGCATGTGTAAAATGTGAAAATGATGAAATTTAGTAAAACACAATCGCAATCATACTAGACAATATTTCCGTGTTTCACATTTCTAAGGAGTTTATTTGATTGTGCTAATTGCTATTTTTCTCACATCATATATTATCAAAACTGTTAGATCCATAATATAATACTCTCCATGTTGTTTGACATTATCTATATTTTATGATGTTGAATAAATTCTTGTTAACAGCCTTGCTTTATGTAAATACATCAGAAAAATCAAGCTTAAAGATTTTTGGTGTGGCATATAGGAAGCCCTAAGTGGGCGCATTAGAGAGTTAGAAAGGGGAAATTTGACATGATGTGATGGCCACATATAATAAAGGGGATTAAGATTTAAGAGTGAGGTATCTTATCATTGGACTCGGGGGCTTTTGGCATTAGGAGGTGCAAACCCTCTGTGATACTGTAATCCACAAATTCTCTTATTTTTCTTGTAATAAGACACTTGTGTTCCTTGTATGATGTCTATAGATCTATAGACCAATAACATGCTAAATGTGTAAATGCTTTTATCTTCTCCCCAAGACAAATGAGTGATTATACATACATTAATTTGTCGAGATTCTGTTTCATGTTTCAGATTCATTCATTAAAGCGAGTTCGCATCGGTGGTTTTAGACTTCCACCAGACCTTGGGTAAATTTTGTGCTTTTAATTGTACTTAGTTCTCAAGGGAGTCTTTTTCAGTGGTAGCAGCGATATTCAAATAGAATTCCAACAATAATATTTCAATTGATTTTTTTTGTACAAATGGATTAACAAGTTTTCATCTGTTGTACTTTTATTTCAGGCTAGGGAAGTTCATTGAGCTAAATCAAACAAATCTAAAAGCATTGGGAGGAAGAGTTAACAAAGCTAATTCTTAATTTGTTGGAGTTGTAAACCATCCTTGTGCTTACTCATATTTGGACAATCTGAAGCTATCATCAAAGAGTTGGCCAATGCTTTTTTGATTTGAGCTATTGGATTCTGATGTACGGGGCATTACTTGGGAAATATTTGGAGTAGCCAGACTTTCTGGAGCGTTTAACATCATGCCACACCGAGGCTCTCGCAATCAATCATGAAACAAAGCTACATAGTTTAGAAGAATTGGATAAAAAATTTAAACTAGATAGGAAGGGGATGAGCTTTTCATATGATCATGCATGAGGTCGGGATATTGGTGATAGCTTTTATTAAATGTATGTATTGTTATTTGTAAATGGTGATGTGCCTGTATAACCTAATGATGTTAGTTTAGGCAACTTATATAACATATAAGCGATGTACCATACATTTATGAATAAAATTGCAGCAATTAGCATCCTGCCATTATCACTCTCTCTAACTGAAGCCAATGATTCTGAATACTTCCTTGACCGTTCCTCCAACATTGCCTTTGCCAGGCATCCACCCACATCAAGTAGTGCGTGCGAGCTTGTTTCAAACCCAGAAAGTTCATCTCTGTTTTGGCCAGGAAATTCTGGCTCGACTATTACGTCCCCCCTTTCTTTCATGCCCATACCAAATTGTCCAACTCGTCTTCCCCTTGATAACATGAAAAAGAGGAAGTATTTCTACTCGGGAATTCCTCACCGTTATTACAATTTGGGTCTCACATCCCTTTATTTGGATCTAGGCATGAGAATAGGTCAGGCCGGTCTACAGGGGCCTATGGCCTAGCCTACGATAGACCATGTCAAACTTTTTTCTTAAATAGAGAAGACCTATGCTTTTTTAAAAGCCTATTTAGCTTAAAATGTCAGGCCACAGACCAATCAAAAAACCTCTTAGACCTATTAGGCCGGCCTATTTAAGTAAATATGAGTAATAGTAATGTTATTTATTATTATATTATATTTTGTACTTATTAAAATAAAATTTTGTTAACTTTTTTACTAATTTAAGCTTATTAGTATACATTAATTGTTAGCACATTTAAATGTATTATTATAAACTAGAATTGAAATATGGTACAATATATAGTCAACTCCCATAAGAACTCATGTTGATTATCAAAAGAGAGTTTGATCTAATTGATATATTAGTTCGCTAGTCTATTTAAACTTAGATTTCATTGCTTATTTGCAGATGTTCATATGAAATAGGCTTTTAAACAGGCTAGCAGGCCGTATTAGACTTTCAGAAGGCCAGACTCAGGCCAAAAAAGTAAGCTTATGACAAGCTGTAGGCCTTCGAAAAATTTGGCAGGCTAGGCTCAAGCCTTGCAAAGTTTAACTCGGCCTAACCTATTCCCACCCCTATTTGGATCCAATAAAGGGATTCTTTGTATTAAGAGAATTGTAATGGTTATATAAAAGCTTAAAAGTATTTAAGAGAGAGCTTCCAAATTCTTCTCAATTTGTTGATTTTCATTGACATTAAAATTGAAAAAATCATTGAGTGTTATTGAAATATGAAATAACATAGGGAACTATTATGATGCATATTGATTTGATTCTTTTAAAAATGAAAAATGAAATTTATTCAAAAAATGAAAAATGAAATGTAATGTAAAATTGAAATATACACATATTTTACTTTTGTAAAATTATATATAGTCTACAGTCAGTATTTTTATATTCTTAGTGGAGAACAACTATATTATAGACTACATACATCATTTATTAAATGAACTTAAAAAGTGAAATTTTTTTACATTAAAGACCGGAGGGGAGTATATGCTATGCTGCCCAAAAAACTATTTCATACTCTCACTATATGTTTTTTTGGGTGAAGATATTATAAATAGTTTGCACAAAAAAGAAAAAATTCACGTCGCCTGAGAGATTCGAACTCTCGCGGGGAAACCCCATGTACTTAGCAGGCACACGCCTTAACCACTCGGCCAAAGCGACGTTTTTGTTAAGTATCTTGTTTTCGTATTATATATTCTTGTCAAACAATAGTATTACGTATTTTTGGGTAACATGATTTGAACATAGAACTGAAAGAAGTTGAAATTGAAATGATTCTCCACTGAGTAATCGAATCGAAATTTGGTAAAACGAAGATTGTAATTGTTTATCAACAATGGCTCAGATTCCCAACCTTGATAATGCTCCCGTTAATCTCACATCAATCAGGTCAATTTCAATTCCATTTCCATTTCAATTTCACTTTTCATCTTAATCTTAATCTTAATCTAAATTTTCATTTTGATTATTAATTTGTTGCTTTCAGGGAACAATCTCAAAAGGAACTCATCAACATCCTCAAGAATGTAATTTACTAACATTCAAGTGTTCTTAATTGCGATTTTATTTTTTATTTTTTTTTACTGTTAATGATCATTAACTTGTTAATCGTTGTTTGTGATTTTGTAGGTCAGAGGAAAGAAGTGTTTGGTGATTGATCCCAAGCTTGGTGACTCTCTCTCGCTTACCATACAAACTTCCATTCTCAAGGCATTTTTCTTTACCTTACTTGTCATTTACTGTTTTTTATCTTGTTAATTCTTATTTTCTATCTAATGCTACAATGCTAGAGTTACATCATGTTTCTATAAATATCTTAATTAAGCATTTAACTTATAAGTGCTTATGTATAAGCTTTTTCAGTAACAAAACACAAAATAAAGCAGTATATGGAGAGCTTATGGAAATTAAGCTGAAAACAACTTATGAACATGTCATAAGTTGTTTCTAAAACCTCTCCCAGACAGTCTCACATGTAGTTTTGCCCCTTTTAAGTTCAAATAAGCCAACTCGAACATATCCTTAGTTGTTTTTCTTGAGTTATAACATGATTTAACCTTTCTGTGTACCCTCAAAAGAATTATGTATGACATTTAACTCATCAACAGGAGCAAGGAGTTGAGTTGCGGCATCTTTCAGCTGAGCCAATTCAAAGTGACTGTAACAAAGTGATTTTCCTTGTGCGTTCTCAACTTAATTTGATGAGATTCATATGCTCTAATGTTCACGACGACATATCAAAAGGACTACAGAGAGAATATCATGTTTATTTTGTTCCCCGCCGCACCGTTGCTTGCGAGAAAGTAAGTAAGCCTTCCTTGGAAATCAATCATTTTACAGTGACTTTAGCATAATGTTTTTCTTTTTAAAGCATGAGATCTTGACGTCGACAATGTAAAATGATTGTTGTTTGTGTGCAGGTTCTTGAGGATGAAAAATTACATCATATGATTACAATAGGGGAATATCCTTTATATATGGTGGCAATGGATGAGGATGTACTATCGTTTGAACTTGATCTTTCTTACAAAGTATGCTGCTATTACTACTGCTTGTGATTGATTTATTGAGATTCTTTCAGTGTTATATTTTTGACTTTCAAGTTTTTTGCTTTTGTTAATTATTTATCCTTGTTTTCCTTCTCTATGTGCTAGGAATGCCAAGTTGATGGTGATGCAAGCTCACTTTGGCATATTGCAAAGGCCATTCACAAACTAGAGGTTGTAGTTTTGAATCCATCACGCTGTTTGTTTTTCTTAACACGGAAGCTTTAACCATGTAACATTTAACCTCAAACAAAAAGAGAGAGTCCAATAGAATTCTCCCTTGAATAAACATCAACTTCAATTCAACATATCATGAACATGAAGTCTAACATGATTCTAATGTGTTTTGTTAACTGCGATTGTTTCATTTGATTTTATCTTTTAGTTTTCTTTTGGAGTGATACCACATGTGAGGGCAAAAGGAAAAGCATCTGTGCGTATTGCAGACATCCTAAACCGAATGGAAGCTGAGGAACCGATTAACTCATCTGATGTAATCATGCACTACTCTGTTTTCTCTTATAGCCAAAGAATAAACAAAAGCAAATTTATGAAATTGTAGTCATTTAAAATACACCGTAATCCTATTATTATTTTCTCTTTATTCAGATGGCTGTGCCAGAGATAAATACAGTAATCCTCTTAGATAGAGAGGTAATTCCTACTTGCACTTTTACATTTTTAATTGTATGTCCTTTTAAGGTCTTGCTATTACATTTGTTTGGATTCAACACGGATGATGGTATGCTTTGAATGCAGGTGGACATGGTTACTCCTTTGTGTTCCCAGTTAACGTATGAGGGGCTAATTGACGAGGCAAGTTAATGCAAAAACAGCCTACATCTTTGGAATGAATATTTATTGCATAATTTTTTTTATCACTGTTATTTTATTAGGCTTTTCTCTTGATAATATTCCCTAACAAGTTTTTTCAACTTAATAAACTCTTCCCCTTTGTTCCTTTTTGATATTGTAAGTTTGAATAAGGAAAATTTTCTAACGGTGTTCAGTCAAGGAGTTTTAAAGTTGTACATTGGGTTGATGGATTATTGTACTGCCATGAGTTGGTCATGAGAAAAATGTTACTATACTACGTGCAAATAGGTTTGAAAACACGACTGTTTTACTTCTATTTACTGAATTTGCATCGTTGCAGTTTCTGCACATCAACAATGGTTCTGTTGAGATTGATGCATCTATTTTGGGTCTTCAACAAGAAGGAAAGAAAACTAAAGTCCCACTCAATTCAAGGTAGGTTACTTTTATTCGCTTGCTCATCTAGTTTGCGATGTAATGCATTTTTTCAATGACATAAGGGGTCTATATCATTTTTTTGTCACTCTTCCAATCCTCAAGAGAGTCATAATTTCAGAACCTCGTTTGTAATGAAATGATTCTGATTACAATTACAAATGGTGCCAATAGTTATATATAGCTGGCCTTATCATTCACTAACAATGACTTAATCTACAGCAACTCTGTGAGTTAGTTACAGCAAAGTTGGTTGTCACCTTACTAACTACAACTTCTATATTCTCACACTTAACGCTTAGGTGTGTGATTGGGGTATCATTGGAACCCTAGAAGTGCACGTTCCTATGACTGCCTTACGCAAACGACACTCAGAGGGGCTGCAGAGTAGACATGCAAAAACAAAAAAACACTAGTTTGCTTTGTCAAATGTTGAATCCCTCTAGACACCTGCTGATACCTTATTATGACTAATTTCAGAATGATTTTCTGCTTAACTATTTCACGCACCAAAACTCATGCATATACAATGTTTCAGAAGCTAACTCAAGCAAACAAAGGGATTGCAACTATATGTTGCATTCTTTTTTAGTGCCTAATGACATTAATTAATCTATGTTGAACAACCCCACTTATGGGATAAGGTCTGGTTTTGGGTAAATGTTATTGTTGTAGTAAAAATGAGTTAACTTTAAGAAGCTTTCACTTCTATCATCCTTTACATCTTACTCTTATTAAAGGAAATCCATATTCACTCCATATCATGATATTTAGTAAAAAAGGATTTTAACCTTTAATTGTGCCTTCATTACTATTATTCTTTGTTATGTTATGGTATATGTATATTAAAAAGAAATATGTGTTTCTAGATGTGCCCCTTTTCTCTTCTCTGAGACCTCTTTCAAACAATAGCTCAAAATCCTCTTTGTTTCTTTACACCTTTTATTTTTCATTTTCTTGTAATATTCATTAAAATAAAATTTACTTGCATGGTCTGTGTTATTATTAGAGAAAGTAAAGGAAATGTTTTGATATTGATTGATATGAAAATCTTGATTTGAAGGTCAAGTTACGGAGTGTTTATAAAGATGCTTATCCTTCGCCACAGTGAAACTAATCCTGCATCACTGATAACTAACTTTGAGGCAGTTACAAGCAATATGCTGATGTGGCATTTGTTCTATTTTGGCGCTTGTGTATTTACAGGACACACCTCCAATGGTGAGGTCTTCATCATTTAAGACCCGGTACCTAATAGGTACCCCCATTGGAGAAATTTTTCTTGGGGGTCTTCTAAGACCCAGGGTCTCACTTAAGACCCCCATTCTTAAGTGGAACCCACACTACTTTTTATTAAAATAATCATTGTATTGTTGGAATGTAAATGATGAAGAGTTCGTGGTGGGACCGATTTAGACCTTTTGTTAGAGGGTCTCCATTGGAGTGACTGAGTGCTTATTAGGTACTGTTATTAAAAAATTATAAAAGAGTGATGTGTACACATGGGATCCGTTTAAAAACTCCAAATTGGGAGTCTCCATTGTGGATGCTCAGCTCGCACTGCAAGCTTTGCAGCTAAGCTAGAAATAAATCTTTAGTCAGACATCCGTTTTCTGTTTCTTTACACGTTTTTTTTTTCTTTTTCCATTTACCTGTTGCTGATATTATTTCTTAAACTAATATTTACTTGCATGTCTTTGTTAGTGACAAGCTTTTTAAGGAGATACGGGATCTCAACTTTGAAGTTGTTGTCCAGGTTGATTCATTTTTACCTCATATATATCATAGTTTTGTCTTAATCTCTCTCTCCCCGTCTCTCTTTCAAACACACACGCACACACGTGCTGTATCTTTGGTTCCCTTGTAGATCTATTTTCTTAGTTGCTGTCTGCAGTATTGCAGATTTTGCGTCAAAAAGCAACATCCATGAAGCAAGACTATACAGATATGACAACAACAGTGAGTAGATGATCTTACACTTGAGCCTTGATTTTACTGTTGATTTTGTAAAAATAAAGAAGAATGTTCTGAGACCCACTTTTCATGTAAATTAATCCCAATGAATCCACTCAAGTCTGGTATTTCCTTTTCTTTCTCTGGAAATCTAAGACATCAAGTACTCTTAATAGTTTTACTGCTATACTTTATACAGTTGTATGCTTGTTTGATAGAAGCAATATTTAATCAGTGAAATAAATTGCTGTTTGAGATTTGAATATGGTGTTTGTGCTTTAAAATTCAGCAATATTTAAATAAGTTTCTTCCTTCAAAAAAAATAAAAAGTTCTTATAAACTTTTGAAAACTAAAATCAATTTGTAAGTAGTTTCTGATATATTTCTTTTCATGATATCCAGACGCAGTCAGTTTCAGAGTTGAAGGACTTTGTAAAAAAGCTAAACTCATTGCCAGAGATGACAGTAAGAAAAAATATCATTATAATATTGAAATTTCTTTAGCAGGATCCTCATAATAAGAATCAGATCATAATATTGTTTACATTTTTTGCCAGAGGCACATAAATCTCGCTCAGCATCTATCAATGTTCACGTCAAAGCCTTCTTTTCTTGGCCAGCTTGATATGGAGCATACAATTATTGAGTCCCAGAGTTATGACATGTGAGTTAGTTTTGTATGGTATTATATTTTAATTTGATAGAATTTAAATACCTATATATGATTTGAGCGGGCTATGGCAACTTGTTATACTGTTTTGGAGGTCCTGATGCTAAAGTTTATGATGGGTTAATAAACTTAGAGGTGTTCGTGCTAAATAGTATTTTAGGCTATACATCATTAAGTAGAGTGAAAGTAAGGTATATTTACTTATATTTTAAACCAAAAGATATGAGCACCCTTTTGATACGTTAGGTGATAGTTGATTACCTAACTTATAACCTATTTTTACCATATTTTGGCCAAACAGATCCTATAAATACCTGTTGTCCTATAAAGGTCTCGGGCATAATAAACAACCACTCTTTGTTCTGTTGACAATACTTGAATTTATTTAATTTCTAGTCTATTGTATGTAGATCTAGCAATTTATACTTTACATGTGGACTTGAAATTACATAGAATGGATTTAGAATACGAAAGGTTTGATAAAACCAATTAATGTTACATTCTTATCTAGGTTACTGTAGTTGACTAGGTGGTGATGCATTATTGTTCTTAGATTTTTATGTACGTAAGTTTCTAAAGTATAAAACTTATGTCATTCATGTATGCAGATGCTTTGAGTATATTGAAGAATCGATCCATAAGCAGGAGCCTTTAACAACAGTCCTACGTCTTCTAGTCCTATTTTCTATCACTAATGCTGGGTTGCCAAAGAAGCATTTTGACTACTTCAGGCAAGCCTGCATGCTTTGTTGATCCTTAATTCTAGCCCTTTTCGATTTTGTTACTCTTCTAGGTCGTTGGAATGACTAACCTATGATTGTATTCTCATTTTGTCTTCTGTACACTATACTGTCAGATTTTATTTAAGTACTTAATGTTGCCTTATATATTTGTAACTTCTAATTTAGGAGAGAGCTACTGCACAGCTATGGATTTGAGCACATAGCAACACTAAATAATTTAGAGAAAGCCGGACTCTTCAAAAAGCAGGTATAATACACTAGTTTTTACTTGCAAGGACAAATCCATTTATATATTCGTTGTTCAATAATTAACATTAATCTGCACTTGATCCTTTTAGGAGTCAAAAAGCAACTGGCTTACTATAAAACGTACCCTGCAGCTTGTGGTCGAAGACACTGATACAGCCAAGTAATATCTTCTAGATGATGTGTTCCGTAGATGCTTTTTATGTTCATAAATTCTGTATTAAGTTCATGGCCACAATTTAGATCATTTATGGAAACATGGTGATGGATATTTATGTGACACAAATAAAATATGGTACACATATTTGTACATTATGAAATAATAGAAAATTTAGGATTTAGCATTCCAAATCTTTCTACATGTCCATATCTGTTAAAATTTATGATGCTTATTGCACTTGTATATATATTTTTTAAATTGTTTAGGTTTATATAGAACATGGTTCATATGCAGATACACAATTCTTGTGAAGTCTCTCACATGGTCTTTCGAATTGTCACTTTCTACTTCTTGAGTTATTTTACTAACTCTTGTAATGATTTTCTACTGGACAGCCCCAATGATATTGCTTACGTCTTCTCGGGATACGCACCTCTTAGCATTCGTCTTATCCAGCACGCCATTCGATCTGGATGGTAATGATCGGTTTTTAATACTCGAGATCTTCCCAGTTTTTGTTGTGCATGGCATTTGACTTTCTTAATTCAAAATTTACCTACAAATATAGTTTTATTTAAAATTTATAAAGAACTATAGCTCATGGAACTGAAAATTTTGTTACATGCTTTACTGCTAGAAACCTTAGGTAGCAGTGGATCAGTGCTGATAGAAGTTTAAATTGGGCCGGATTCTGTTGAGGGTGATGTGCTGATGGGCTTTAATAATGAGAGGCCCAAAGTGTGGAGGGTTTACACTAGGAAATTGAAGAAAAATAGTGTGGAGAACGTGTGAGTGGTGAGCTGGCACATAGTAGTAGATTCTCCTAATAAGTAGGTTTGTGAGGGGAAGTTAGGATTGAGTTTGTTAAACCTGATATGGTTAGGCTGTGAATTTCTCACTGAGGAGCATTGCTCTTGGCTGCATTTTGCAGATTGTTCATCTATTTCTTCACCCATTAATTATACAAATTCACCTCTTTCATCTTTTAATATTGCTTAATTTTACAATTCATACCTCTGCTCTATCAAGTGCTGACCGTAAAGAACTCTAGATTACAATTTACAATGTTACACATCCTGCGCTTTCAATTATAGCAAGAAATCAGGTCTTTGGTATAAATATACAAACAATGATATCTCAATACCTGATACCGTTGGCCGTATATTTTGAGCTATGAATTAGGCATGTTGAGAGTGAACTCCAATGTTTACTTGATGTATGTCATTGTTGCTCCGCTGCTTAGCTAATTTAGATTTTGAAGTCTGACGATTATTTTTGACTGAAAGGATTTTTTTGCAAAGGATGGATAGAAGAGTATAGTTATAGAAGATAATACATTTTCACAAGAAAACTCAAAAGAAACATCTAGAAACTAAGGCTATGATTGGGAGTTTGGAGGGGAGGGGAGGAGAGGGGAGAGATTTTCCACCTTATGATTAATATATTTTTAGTTCTGAGAGTATTATAAAAATATTGAAAGTATTTTAAGAATTTATTCAAACCCCTGTAAATCCTCCTCAAATATGTTTTGGAAGTTCTCCTTTCAAGTTGCTTAGTTGGGGGATTTTCCTGACATTTTGTATTATGAGGAAAAATAGACCCCCCTTTCAAGTTGGGGGATTTTCCTTCCTTCCTTTTTCCGAAAGCTGTCTCGTCTCCTCTTCTTCAAAACTCCCAAACATAGCCTAAGATACTGAGAGTCCTGCAACAAGGCATGCTGAATTCTTCCTGCATGACTGCATATTCATCAAAAAATTTAACAGAGAAACACCTCCAAACAATCTGTCATGAAAGCAGATAGTATATTTTAAGTATAGTACACCAAAAGGAAAATATGAAGCTTTTTATCATATTTAACTAATCAATAGGCAGCAAGGAGAAAACAGATAGTATATTTTAAGTATAGTACACCAAAAGGGAAAATGTGAAGCTTTGGATACTAAATATATACTCTCTGCTTTCTCCTTTCTGCCTATTGATTAGGTAATTATTTGCATTAAAGTTTGAAGTGAATTTCTATGTTTGGATAATGAAACCGATTCAAGTCTGAATATAATAATTGATCTTTCAGGCGCCCTGTTGAAGAAGTTTTGAAACTGTTGCCTGGACCTCATTTGGAAACTAGAAGGGTTAGTTACTTGTCAAGTTGATCTACTGCTATTCTTTTCAAATGTGTTTTCTCATGTTATATTTGAAAGTTTATTTGAATGAAGGTCACATCATGACTAACATTCCATTTCCTTTTCCTAATTATATTTTATGTTTTGCTTGCTTTATGGCTCGTACAGGGTGGATTCTCAAACAGCCCATCATTTGATACTTTCTATGGGGTTTCAAACAGCATAGATAAGTATGTTCGAACAATGCCACTTTTTGAGATTTTGCATCTCTTTCTTAACCATCAATTAAATGCCTACAAATATAACCATCAGAAAAATGTTTTTTATTTTTTTATTTTAATTTTATTTTATAAATAATAATAATAATTCAGTACTTACGAATTTGTGAATTTGTGTAAATGTCTTTGTCAAATCTCAAAGTTAAACGTTTCAAAATTGTCCAAATCTTTTTACTTGTGAGTTGTGATTGTGGAGGAGGAGGAGGATATTATTAGAATCATAGCTGAGGTTTATTGCCTGGAAAAATATCCCAACTGTGGGAATGATTTCTATCATTTTCATTTGCTTTCAGTTTTTGGGCATAAGTTCTTGAAAAGTGTTATTAGAACCGGATGATTTATATTTAACATTGGTGTGTCAAAATTTGTAATCTGAAATGAAGAAATCTTGGAATTTTGTCAAGTTCCCTTTTAGTTTGACACCACACATATGACAGGGTCCCTGATGGAAGGCGTTCCCTGGTGCTTGTTGTCTTTGTTGGGGGTGTTACATTTGCGGAGATTTCTGCTCTTCGATTTCTCAGTGCTCAGGTGTGTTTACTGTTTCCCATTTTTAACTCTCCTTAACTCATTCACCCGAACCACCAAGTCAATCAATTCCTATTTTGTAACTTCCCAAACAGAGAGTTTCATTTAAAAATAAAATTATTTCCAAATACATTCTCATAAGCTTTATTTTCGTGAATGATTTCTTGATACATTTATGAGGGAGACGACGGGTGACAAACCTAGGCAAAACCCCAGAAGACTAAACTTAGATTAGAAATTAGAACAACAGAACTCTTGAATGCAGCTGGTTCAAGATTTCATAGTTCCTCAAGTTGGTTTGGGTTATTTATTGTAAATGATTTCCTACTAAGATATCCCTAATGATATTGCTTATGTCTTATGCATCATTTTGCTTTCGTCTGGTCCAGCATACCTTTTAATCTAGATAGTAAATATAACTCTAATATTGAAGGTTAAAATCAGCTAGGAAAAAACTGAAGGTTTGAGTTGATTTGAACCATTCCGAACTCTTGACTAAGGATGCACATTAGATATAAAACTCATTTGTGTTTTTCATCAAACAGGCTTTTTCGGTGGTTAGTTCATGGCAGTTACTTACAGAACAGAACCTCAAGGGCCCAAAGTAGGGATAAAATATATCTTCCAGTTCACAATCTTATTTCCAACACATAACACACATGAAATACAAAAGGAGAAAACTATTACATGAAATACAAAAAGAGAAAACCGATAGGCCACCCCTTCCTTATATCATAACACTTTATTCAAAATGATTTGGGCTTTAGGTTTATATTCTCTTGTTTTCGTCTCCTAATTTTTTATGCGGTTTGTCTTGCAGGAAAACATGGCATATGATTTAATTATTGCAGCAACAAAAATAGTCAATGGCCAAACCTTGGTTGAAACATTCATGGAAAAGCTAGGTTGATTGATGCGTGCATTTCTGTCTTTTGAGGCTTTTCTTGGTTCAGGGAGGCGAGTTAATCTGATGATGTCAAACCAATGCTATGCCTAAGAGTTTTTATATTCTAGGATGAAGCACTGAGCACTCTGATGAAAGCTTTATGGTGCTATAAAATCTTCCTCTGTTGATTTTTGTAAGAGGGTCACTTAATTGGAAAGATAGGAATCTTGTTCTTCAATAAGACCATATGAGATTCTGGAATGAATTGCATGGGTACCATTTTTGTCTGTAGCCTATTTCAGTTTGTGGCAAATGATTGGATATTGTAGGAAGTGTGTTGTTGATTTTGATTGCATATACTAAGTGACAGACGTTCACCCACCTTGGAAAATTAAATGGCTGCTTTGTTTATTCCATACCTTGAAATCCCCCTTTACAATATTTCTACTAATTATACCTTGAGTGTAGTATGGGAGATTGACAAATAATTCATTCTAAAATAATTGACAAACAAGAAATTAAATTCGAATGTTGAAAAATTAAAAGTGCATTAGTTATAATGAATGTCTTATTTAAAGGCTAAATTGTATTTTTGGTTTCAAAGTTATTTTTAGGTTTTATTTGGTCTCTAAATTTTTTTTCTTCTTTTTATTTTTTATTTTGGTCTCTTAAATTACATAAATGATTTAGAGAATACAATATGTCATTATGCTTAATCAAGTCTTTGAAGAGGCAGGATCCGTTGACACCAGGTGTAAGTGTATTTAGTTACACCAAAAATACAAAAATACAGGAATTAAATACACTTACAGCTGGTGTCAACGGATCCTGCCTCAAAACTGTTGAAAGTAAACTTTGCCGCTTGTATGAGTTTATGAAATTTTTGTCCAAGATTTTGGTTATTCAAATTGTTAAGTTACATCTTCAATTCATCAAAATCATATCGAGATGAAATTAAAATTAATAAATTTTCTTCCTCAATTTTTTTAAGAATTTGACCTGTTTGTTTTTAACTCAAGCCTAATAGTGGTACTAAGCATTGAAATATTACTTGTAAGTAGATCATTTTTTTCCGATTCAATCCTTAACCTTTTTAAATCATCACACCGTTATCCTTAATTATAGAATATGATACATCTCCATTAAAAAAAAAAAACATATATTCATTATCTGAATACATTCCGGATGGTATTTCAATCACTCCTCTTACCACATTATCATGTAAAGATTTCTACAAGAAAAAAGAGATTAGGCAAATTCAGATTTATAAAATGTTACCCGTCTAAATAAATCCTTGCTTAATTTAAACTTTGTTAGTTTTGTTTTAGACTTCATAGTTAGAATGGGAAGGGAGGGATAGCTCCTGCTGCTCCTATTGCAACTTTGTTCATGTCTAGAACTGATAAACTAAAGAGAGTCGCGGCTGCATTTGCTCTAGCCTCCATGCTTCCGTTTTTGCAGTACAGCTACAATATCTGGAATAGCTCATGTGTTTAAGATAGTTCCTTTGTTACTGCTCTACAAGAAGCAGTATTGCTCCTGATTCGGCAATACATACTTGGTTATCTGCATTCCTCTTGGCCAGCAACCGGAGCTCACCAGCAGCGGCCATTTGCTGTTCAATACCATTACTTGTTTGCTTATCGAATAATGCTTTGATAGCGGTTCTGTCGCAATCTGAAAGATTGGTCCCAGATTTCTTTGTTCTACAGTTCCCTTGCTTTTTCTTTGTTAGTTAAACACCATTGCTGTTCACACCATAAACCAATCAGACTCTTCAAAACATGGTTAGGAGTAAGGGCTGTATCCAAAAGTGTCTACTGTGTTTTAGGGCAGGTTCTGTGACCAGCATCAAATAATTTGAGTGCAAGATCTTTCATATGTATGCAATAAAAGAAAGTATGAATTTTATAAGGAATATAATTATCAATAAACCGATGCTTCCTTCTTATCCCTGCAAAAAACAAAAAACAATGATTTGAAGAAATTCAAAATCACAGGAAGGGAAGATAATAGTACAGATGACCGGAAAGGAATTGCAAATAGTTTACCAATGTAAGATAAACTAACCTGTTCTTGAACTTCCTTTGATATCTCAAGTTTGGTTATGAAATATCACTCAAGAACACGCTCCAGACCAGACCTTGATCCATGCAATTGATCACACGAAATGCTTTTTTAAAACGGCAATTGGAGGGTAATAAAAAAGGGAATGGGTAGAGTGAGTGGGTGAGTGTCTATGTTCTGACCAATGTCCCACATCGGCTAATGCGTAAGAGAAATTCTGCTGCTCCCATATAAAATGAAGTGATATCCAGTTTTATTAGGCACGGCGCCGTGTGTGATGATGATATAGCGAATTATTCTTTCGTCTTTTACTAAAGAATACCGTGTCAGTGTCACATTTAGCGGCATACGTTAGTTTTTGGAAGAGTCCTTTGTTGAGGGCTCTGCAATATAGTTCAAATTTTTCATTAAGCTTTAGTTAGATTACTTCCTGTATAGCGGCATCAGCCAGTTGTTTAATGGCAGCTTTTATATCTAGATTTATGTATTAGTTCCAACTTAAACAGATAAAGTTAAATACCAACTTTAGTCCTATAAAATTTTCAATCTGGTCTATATTTTTAATTTATTTTTTTATTAAGTTTTATTAGTATACATTAATTTAATTTTCAATCATGGTTAGTATACATGATTTTTAATCTGGATTCAGCTTTATTAGTATACATTAATTTTTTATTTTTTACATTTATAAATATATTATTATAAACTAGAATAAAATATAAATATGATACAATATATAGTTGAATTCCCTAAAATTTCGTGTTGATTATCAAAAGAGAATTTAATCTAATTGAACTATTAGTTCGCTAGTCCATTTAAACTTAGACCACATTTCTTATTTAAAGATATTCATAAGATATAGGCTTTTAAACAGGTTAGCAGGTCATATCAGGTTTTCAGAATGCCAGACTCATGCCTAAAAAGTAGGCCTATGACAAGTCGCATGTCAGACTTAGGCTTTAAAAAAATATGGCAGGCGAGACTTAGGCCTTGCAAATCCTAGCTCGGCCTAACCTATTTCCATCCATAGTAGTAATTACAAGATTTATTTGAAATAATTAGTAATCACAAATACTAAAACTCAAGTTTGTCTTGTACCCAAAAAAAAAAACTCAAGTTTGTCGAATTGGACATTTAAGCCAAAAAATAAAAATAAAAAAACTACTCCTTCCATTTTTTCTATAAAAGATATTTAAGTCAATGCTTGGTTAGTGCGCATGTGTCTACGAATGAGTCGGATTAGTCACTGATCTTTGGTGGGTCGGAAACCGGTGCGAAAGCAAAAAAAAATTGATCCTTAAAAAAAAAAATTAATATATTTTTTCAAAAAAAAGTTAATGTATTTATTCAAAATTTAAAGTTAATGTATTTATTCAAAATTTATAACCACACACGTACATAACTTACATCTCTTATAAAAAGGAGATGAGTAATGTTTGTTTTGATATATGAATGAAACATAGGTTTTGTTCGAGCTCGAGGATGCTTCGCTGCGACCATGAAAACGACACCGTTCCGACTCAACATGATATCAGAACCGCCACCATGCGACACAAAATTCATTCTCCGATCGCCGATGAATCACCGCCAATCCTTCCCGACGACATCATCGCCGCCATCTTCCTCAGACTTCCGGTGAGATCCCTTCTTCAATTCAGATGTGTATGCAAATCATGGAAAACCCTAATCTCCGATCCCCAATTCGCTGAAAACCAACTTCAACTCTTAACCGCGAATCCAACCATAGCCCACCAACATTTGGCGTTTTCAACAGTCACCCAGACCTGCAAAATCGTATCTTTCCCTGTTAAACCACTATTTGCAAACCCATCATCCCCTGTTGTACCCATTAGCGTTGAGATGAATGGCAGGTACCATATTCTAGGTTCATGCAATGGATTACTTTGTTTATATGAATTCAAATTAGGCTGTGTTAGATTGTGGAACCCTTCTACTAGATTGATGTCCAAAACATTTGCTGTGATTGATGATATTGTAATAAGATGTCATGGCTTTGGCTATGATCCTGTTAATCACAAGTACAAAATGCTAGTAGTTATGGGTGATTTTAATGAACCTGCCACTAAACTTTATACCTTTGGTGAAAATTCTTGGAAAACCATTCAGAATTTCCCCGGTACTCCTCCTACAGGGCCAGGGAAACTTGTCAACGGTACTTTAAATTGGTTTGCGAATGAAGAAGGTTTTGATTGTAATCAACGTGTGATTCTTACCTTTGATTTGGTGAAGGAGACTTACGGGAAACTGTCGTTGCCTAAACAAGATAACGGTGACAGTATTTTCAATCCTGTACTAGATGTCTTGAGCAATTGCCTATGTGTGTGTTTTGACCATAGTGGAACTTTATGGTTGATGAAAGAGTACGGAGTTACTGAGTCTTGGACCAAATTGATGATCATCCCTCGTGGGAATGGCTGGGAAGCCAGATATCAGCGTTCTTTTAGACCCTTGTGCATTTTGGAAAATGGCGTTATTTTGGGAAAAACTCCATGTTCCAGTTTAGTTCGGTATGATACAAATACTGGCATGTATAACTATCCTTCGATTTTAGGTAAACTTGGGTTGAAACTACATGTTTATCATGAGAATCTGGTATCACCACTATGATAAATCACATTTGTGGAGTCAACTTCTGCGTAGATGACTTCTGAATTACAACATGTCTCCGTCTTTTGCTTCAGAACTTTTGGGATCAATTCTAGTATCATAGAATATGGGGTGGAATGTTTTGCTGAAGCCTCGACCTTGACATCTCTTGTATTGCTATTTATCAATATTATTGAAAGTTCAATTAAAACAAATTTAAGACAAATGATTTGTACAAAATTACAAATGGAACTAACATTTGCAAGGATTTGTATGAATTGAGCATATTTCGAGTGATCTGTATGAATTGAGCTAATATTTTGAGTGATCTTCTTTCTATTCTAATTTAGTAAGCACAACACAAGGAATCATTACAACATTTTTGTTCACCTAATAATTGATTCTAACAAGCTTGGGATATGTGGTGTGAGTTGTTATGGTGAAGCCTCGTCTTTGCCATTCCTTGTATTGTCATTTATCAGTAATATTGATGGTTGAATTAAAGTCATTGCTTTGAGGCAATTCGATTAATGTCTGCTTTGCTGTGATCTTCTTTTTATTCTATTCATAAGTATGTTATGCTGAAACAGTGGACTCGCAATTTGCTATTCTTTTTAATCTAGGTTTGCTATGATATTGATTGTGCTTTTACATGCTGAAATAGTGGACTCGCAATTTGCTTCTACACTGGCAGAAAATTAATCCATCTATAAATCCTCATTTAATTGTCTCCCGCGTTTACTATAGTTCCTTTGTTATTCTCGTTGATTGAAAGACTGAGAAGTGCCGTAACAACATGCTCCTGAGTTCGAGGATCCATGGAGGACAACAGCTTTATGAGAAGCGGTATTGCTTTTGCCTCGGCAATACATACTCGGTTTTCTGCATTCCTCTTTGCCTGCAGGCGGAGCTCACCAGCAGCCGCCTTTTGCTGTTCAATATCATTACTTGTTAGTTTATCGAATAGTGCTTTGATAGCTGTTCTGTCACAATCTGTAAGACTTGTCCCAGATTTCTTTGTTCTACAGCTCCCTTGCTTCTTTGGTAGTTCAACACCATTGCTGTCACACCGTAAACCAATCAAACTCTTCAAAACATAGTTAGGAGTAAGGGCTATATATGCAAAAGTGTCTGCTGTGTTTTAGGGCAGGTTCTGTGACCAGCATCAAGCCATTTTTTAATGCAGGATCTTTCATATGCCTGCAATAAAAGAAAGTAGGAATTTATATGAAATATAATTATCACAGCAAGGGAATATAATTGTACAAATGACAGGAAAAGATTGAAATTTACCTGTTCTTGAACTTCCTCTGATATCTGAAGTTTGTTGTATGAAATATCTTATGCAATTGGTTTCATGAAATGTTTGTTTAAAAAGGCAATTGAAGGGTAGAAAGAAAGGGAATGGGTGGGTGTATGTTCTAACCAATGTCCCACATCGAGTAATGCATAATAGAAACTATGCTGCTTGCATATAAAATGAAGTGATCTCCAATTGAATCAAACACGGAGCCGTGTGATGATGACATAGCGAACTATTCTTTTGCCTTTTACTAAAGAATACCGTGTCAGCGTCACATTTAACGGCATACGCTAGTTTTTGAAAGAGTCCTCTTTCTAAGGGCTCTGCAATATAGTTCAATTTTTTTTCTCTTTTCTTAGCATTTATAATTATAATTTGGTCTATCAATTTTTTGGTGGATTTATTCTTGAATCAATTTTTTGGTGGATTTATTCTTGAATAAAATAAAATGAATCAATAAAAGGGAAAATATCTCTTTCATCTTTTTAGTTTGGCAAAAATGTCCTTTAAATAATTGATTTAATGCATTTACTTCAAAGGGAAAATATCTTTTTTGAAATTTAGTGTTGATATTTGTGTCAAACTCAAAGGAACAAAAAAGGGATTTTGTTAATAAATTAGGGACTGTTTTGTTTTGTTCTTGTTATGACAATGTCTTATTTTGGATGCTTAACAAAATAGATATAATATAAATCATTAACCTGATTGTGTTCAAGTTTGATTTTAGTAGAAACATTAGATAAATCATTAACGTGATTGGTTTCAAGTTTGAATATGGTGGAATTAATTTTTGTTTAGGTTTTACTTATTTTACAACTTTGATTATGGCTAGGCTTTACTTATCGCCCAACTCTTCGGATCACTAGAGCTCGAGTGGGTTAACACACAATATATAAAATAATTCATAACTAGTATTTAATTTTTTTTGCTTTTGACTAAAAATATTAATTATTGGAAAAATAGACATGCGATCCTTTAAGTTTAACTTTATTTTGGATTGGTCCTTAAGTTATATTTTTCTCAAATTGGTCCTTAAGTTATATTTTTCTCAAATTGGTCCTTAATACATTTTGTTTGCAGCATTAGCCTTTGTGTTGTCTTTTTGTTGCATTGTAGTCTTTTATGTTATATTTTGTGATTGTGCAAACGACAAGTTTTGTTGCACAATTAATGATGAACAACATTCATGTTACTATTCGTCGCGCCTCACACTAGAGATTAATGATTCATTGTTTTAAGTTCGTAAATTTTAACAATTCTTGTTAAATGATGACATTTTTGCTAACAATGATATACTTTGGTTTTAAAGATTTCGGATTTGAAAATTTAGATTCAAATAAGAAGCGATAGAAGAAATATTTTTTTGAAGGAGATGTGATAAGAGAAATGTCACGCATGATTTATTTCAACGGAACTTGTTAAAAGACCAAGAGTGAAAGTATAATGTAACATAAAAGAACAATTCAGAAAAATAAAAACTTAAAAGCCAATCTGGAGAAAAGTTCAGACTTAAAGGACCAATAATGTCACGCATGATTTCCTTTCCCTTGATCATTAGTGCTATTTTTGAATTTTGAAATTGTATATAGTAAATGTTTGATTTTTTATAGAACAAGCTTGAAATGCTACAAGTTCTCTGGTCGTTTGCATTGTTAATTGTCCCTGAAACGTTGGCATTCAGCGTAACAACTTTTGGCAATTTTTTTTAGAGGGACATGGCAGAAAATTATCCATCAATAATCCTCAACATTTTTAAAAGCTAATTTACAAAAAGTTAACAAATCTACAATCCTCACATAACATTTATTAAAAGATAATTTACAACATTTCCCTTTAAGAACAAATGTCATTCAAACATATTATGAATTACTATGAAGTTTATGAACAGTTTTCTGACCATATCTATATTTGAACTATGAATAATAAAGTTACACTTGAGAGGCTAGGTATTTTGCAAACTATCCTCCCCTTCGATTCGCTGCAACAGTTCTAATATACTTCCAGCTTTTCTCTTAGCTCTATCAGTTCCATTTTCTGATAATCCCTGAAGTGCTTCTTCTGCTCCATGTTCCTTTGCTAGTTTCAATTGCAGTAGATCTCCCGTGCATACCAACCACAAAACAGCAGCAGCATTCTCACGGTTGCGTGGTGATCCGGTTCGTATAACCTCAACTAAAATAGGGATTGGCTCGGCCTGACCAATTGCTGTCCTTCCTTCATGATGGCCTGCAAGGATCGTCGTTATAGCTAGTGCTTCGTCAACCATCCCACCGCCCGCATCCTTCATAAATCGTATCAACGGAGCAACTATCCCAGCTTTAACAGCTCTAGCTTTGTTTCCTTGATAAATACATAGATTAAATATAGCAGTAGCTGCATCTTTTTTGCCTCTTGGAGTACCTTCACAAAGTAACTTTATAAGAGCCGGGATGGCTCCTGCTGCACCTATTGCAACTTTGTTCTCATCAAGAACTGACAAACTAAAGAGGGTTGCAGCTGCATTTTCTCTAGCCTCCATACTTCCGTTTTTCAAAACATCTACAATATCTGGTATAGCTCCTGCATTTACTATAGTTCCTTTGTTGCTCTCGTTGATGGAAAGATTCAGAAGTGCTGTAACAGCATGCTCCTGAGTTCGAGGATCTGTGGAAGACAACAAGTCTACGAGAAGCGGTATTGCTCCTGCTTCGGCAATACATACTCGGTTATCTGCATTCCTCTTGGCCAGCAACCGGAGCTCACCAGCAGCCGCCCTTTGTTGTTCAATATCATTACTTGTTAGCTTATCCAATAAAGCTTTGATAGCAGTTCTGTCACAATCTGAAAGACTGGTTCCAGATTTTTTTGTTCTGCAACTCCCTTGCTTCTTTGGTAGTTCAACACCATTGCTATCACACCATAAACCAATCAGACTCTTCAAAACGTAGTTAGGAGTAAGGGCAGTATGCAAAAGTGTCTGCTGTGTTTTAGGGCAGGTTCTGTGACCAGCATCAAGCCATTTCTGAATGCAGGATCTTTCATATGTCTGCAAAATAAAGTAGGAATTTCGTCAACACTCATAACTGACACCATCAGAACAATGTTTCGCACAAAAAGGATTGTGAATAATACCTGACCGGTTGAGACAATTACAGGATCTTTCATTAGTTCAAGAGATATAGGACATCGAAAATCATCTGGGATTACAGGAGACCGGTGCTTAATTGAAACATTCTCGCTCTCATATGTATCAACCTCAGGATTTTCTGTGAGCACACAGTCTTTCAGTTTCCTAAGAAGGGATGAGACGATTTCAAAACTGTCTCCTAGTTCTCCGTTGCTTGTTATGACTAATTCATGTAATTCACCGGACTCTTTCTTTAGATCATTCATAGTCCTCAGATGCAACTTCTCAGAGAGTCTTTTGAGTATAGCAGGATCAGGGTCTCTATCTTTCTGTGCTACTGCTATATCCAAGTCTAGTTGTAAATCAGCAAATTCTGTTGGAGCTTTGGCTCTTTTGAACTGAGCGTGCACCAGTTCAATCTGAAAGAGATTAAAACAGTTGGAAAATATGGAACATAATTATCAGTAAATTGATGCTTCCCTTTATCTTTGGCAGAAGCAGCGCTATGCAGAAATTCAAAATCACAGCAAGTGAATATCTAATGTACAATAAAATTACCTGTTCTTGAACTTCCTCTGATATCTCAAGTTTGTTATATGAAATATCACTTAAAGCAGCTTCAATTTTTTCGGTAATTTGTTGGAACTTATCTGCAGTATCATTCCACCGCAAAGCCTGTGGCATGTAAAGCAACAATTAGATTAAAATTAGCAGTCTTAATTGACTAAGATACATGTTTGGTAAACAAAACCGAACCAGAAGGCATATAGCATCTGAAGATGTTAATCTCTCACTCTTCTAGACATATTTATCCACATTGAAATATTCAGCTAGTGCACTGTGAACGTATGAAAGGAAAAAACATGCACAGGACAGGCCTGATTTCAGGAATACACTTTTTTTTCCGAAATTAAACTTTAAGCATCCGTTCTATTCAGTTCATAGGTTTTCCTATCCACCGTTTACTTTGCAGATTAAAGAAAAGAAAAGAAAAACTGATGACCACATTGGTCGTCAAGCAGGAGCTTTCATAATTTCTGGAAACAACACAAACTTAAGTGTTGCTTGCCCGAATTGCCGCAACTTACAGAATATAGAAAAGGGAATTAAAATGCACAAATAGTGGAATAACAGTATGTTATTTCTGTAACTGAAAGATAACAGCAAAAGGATGAATATCCTAACGCCCACAGAACTAAGCTCCTTCAAAGAAAGAGAACACTCTTTCTTTGCCTAACCATAATGGTACTAGCAATAATGTTGCATTCCAATTACAACTTACCCACCTCACTATTTATACTACTAAGGCATAACAAAATTGCGAACTAAGCATCCTTTCAACTCTTCATTTACCATATAACCTCAGCATACTCTTCATTACATAATATCCCCCTTTTCCCTTATCCCGCACATGCAGGTCTCTATCATTAAGTAATTAGATATTCCTGCAATTAAACTTAAAAATTTGCATATAAAATTGATCGAAAAAGTTATACCATAAGAACACACGCTTCAAATTCAGGAAACAACACCAATTTAAGCAATTGGGTATTCCTGCAATTGAGCTTGGATATTTGTTCATACATACTTGAACAAAGGATGGAAGCAAATATTGAACTCGTGCACCAATACACACTTCAAACTAAACATGGGAATTTATATGCACACCTTAGAATTGAAGCAAATGAAAATTTTCTCCATGGCAGAGAAAGGTACCGGTAGAAAGCACTGACATCTCACATAATACAACCCAAAGACTAGAATACAATCCCAAAAAATAGAAGGGTAACATAAATTTTATTGGCAGTGTTAGGAGCTACAAGCAAATTATAAAACAGAACTTTTATATATAATCAATTTCATAAAAAAAGCAGACATCCCAAAATCAACGCATTTGCATCTCCTACTATAACAGATAAAGCGAGTGTTTGGTTCAACGGTGAAAATAAAGTTGACTTTGAACAAGTTTACTAGGCAACATTGATTCCAACTAAAAGTGAGTTGAATATAAAGTGGTTTATGATTGAACACGTTCACGTAAAAGTGGGTTGACCAATAAATTTGAAGCTAAAATTCGACTTTAGAGACAAAGGCTCTAAATTCTAACTTAAGTTATAATCAACTAGGAGGCAAAATCAATTTTACTCAAGAACATCCAAACATTCTGTGAAAGTCAATTCTACACCTCCAGAATCAACATTACCTCCTTCAAAATTGGAACATAACATACACATATCTTTATCATGAATTTTTAATTCTCCATCAATCAAATACAAAACTGAGTTAACTCTTTCTGATAAAACACCAAAAGGGATAAAAGAAATACCTGATAAAGCTTACTCCCATGATTCACAGACTTGAGAAGAATCATAGTCAAATCCAAAGCAACCCTCAAAGATTCAAAAGCTTCAATCTCTTCATCATTAAGGGACTCGTCACAATCCTTCAATTCCTCAAACAAAGGACTCAAAAGCTTCACCCTACGAATCAAATTCCCATACATCTTCCTACAAACGTTTTGACATTCCGGCAACCCAGAAATCTCCCTGATTGAATCAGCCAAACGACCCACAACCATAGCCTTTGGATTCTCGCTCCCACCCATTGTCAGACACACAGAGAAAAAGTCAAAGGTGCAAACTTTGATATAAAAATCGAGCTTTGTTCAGATTTAGAGGGTGATGAAGGATACCCAGATGAGGAAAATGATGAAAGATGAGAAATTTGGATTGTGGCGAAGAGTTGAAAAATGGAACAGAAGAAGAAAGTTTGTGTTACTTGAAAGACAATTTAGGAAAGAGAGTGAAATTGGAATAATAACGCAAAGATTTTGTGTTGTGTTGTGTTAGAACATAGAAATGGTTTTTGTGTTTGACCTTTTTAGACAAAGTCTTTGTGACGTGTCTTAGGTAAGAGAACATAGACATGGTGGCTGTCTCAATAAACATGTAATTTTCTTTTAGTATTTTTTAATTTAATGAAAGTTGATTTTCATTTCATATTTGTGTTTCAAACTTTCAATTATTATTACTCCCTCAAAAAACTTTCAATTATTACTAGTTGAATTTTTATATTCAAAAAAATAATAATTACCCAGTTGAATGAACTTTGAGAGTTATCTTTCCAAAAAAAAAAAAAAGACTTTGAGAATGTAATAAAAATAAATTGAAGGAAGAATGTAATAATTTTTATTGACAGAAAAAAAATCAATATATTTGTAGCGGAATTAAAATTAAATATTATTTTATAGCCAAAATAAATGGTAACTAAGCAAATTTTTTTTTTTTGAAGGAATAACTAAGCAACTTAAAAGGCTTGCCATAGGAGATATATTTTGTCTTAAAAAAAAAAAAGGAAAACCAAACATAGATGGTACATTCAGACTGTACAAACTTACTAGTGGTTGCGACTTGCGATTATATATTGAAACCTAAACTCCTTAAATTATTCATCCTTTCACAATTGAGGGTTTTAGGGTAAGTAGTCAATTCAAAACATTGACTATAGTTGTATTAATGCAAAAATAAAGTTGAAAAACAATTTTTCCAAGCGTAGCTATAATTCTTTTTTAGATGAAGTGGTCTAGTGACTAGAAATTAACTCTTGAGGTGAATAAATAGAGAATTTAAAGTTCGAACACCGACTCATGCATAACGTAATATTCTCACAAAGTGAGTTATATTCACGAGGATTCAAGCATAACTATATATTAAGGATAATAATGTCTACAATCTTGGTGGGATTATAGTACTTGGATTAGATTAAAAGCACCCTCACACGTGAAATTAGACACTATATCTTTTCCCAAAATTTAAAGGTTTTGAGTTTATGAATCATCTCACATATATTGTTCAACCTCAACTCTTTCATTCAATGTGAAATTTTAACTCACACTTGACAAAGCGAGATAATATGTTGTATAAAAGTGAGTATTCATCCAAGTTCCACATTAGGCGGTGGAAAGAGAAAAGTGAAAACGTTCTTATAAATATGGAGGGTTAGTTTGAGCTTTCTTTACCACATCTCTTGCCCCTTGGATGGATGTACTAGGGTACATGTAGTTGTGTTATGGGACAATTTGATTTTCTCGTAAAAATTGTATGAGTTTGTGATTTTCACCTTGTGAGAATTGCAGGTCGAGTAGTATGTTTTTCCGTTGTAGAGATTTTTCTTTTGTGAATTTCCCAACAATTGATATTAGAGTTTAGGTTCTGATAACGGATTAAAGAGAAGAAGTTTGGCATGTTGCGTCATTCATTTGAGGAGAGGGTTATAATTCAAATATTTATTTTTTAATGCATGTTATGACTACATTGAAGTTGGATGATTTTTTGTTTGATGGGAGAATGAACTTCTCCAAAAATCATGGAGCATTTATGAAGCCTAAAAGAGAAGTTAGAAAAGTTGAAGAGTAATCCTGCAAATGTTATTAATCATAAAAACATTGCTTTACTCTTTGAAGATGAAGTAATCCACACAGCGAAGAAAAATGATGTATTGATTTATGCAGTTCAACTAAATTCTCACAAAGCATGATCAACAACCACCAAACGCAACGTGTCTGACATGGCCATCCTACATTGAACATGAAATCGTAATAGACAATACACATACTTGTGGGTCTCAAAGCATAGCCTAAGGGATATTCATATCATCAGTGACATGGTGTCCATCCATAATATTATTACAAGTTGATGCAAGATCAGAGGTATCAATATATATAAACATAGACACAACTTATACATTACAATTTTAAGGGATCCAAAGCAAATGCAAATCTTTCAATGAACTGCATTCTGTGCAATATCAAGTAATCGATGGGCGAGGCAATCTTTTCGCAATTTCCTGTGAATAGAAACATGTCAATCTTTGTGCCTAATGGGAATGTTCAAAGTTCAAACTAAGCACTGCCTACAAAATCTTTGAGTAATACAGAAAATTCATAATCATATATCAAATCAAGATAATTTCTTATAAAGCTCAAAGAAAGAAAACATAGGATTCATAACAAGAAAGATATACATGTGCATTTTATATTAAATATATAATTTTTTAATAAATAATTGTTCTTTTCAATAAAAAATTGCTACTTTTAGTTGCTTTAACATGTGTAATATTGCACATATTAGACAAACCCATACTATAAAGAGTACACACATTTTTGCTTTCCGTGTAAAATTTTATCATTCCAAAGTTCCTCACACATGCAATCATGACCAGTATTTAGACCTTTATCTCAATGAGGTTAACATGATACACACAAAATATAATAACTTGTACAAAAACAAACAAATTCAACCCAACAGAATTTAGAATTTTGCAATACTGAACAAACTAGTTGACAAATCAAGCATGCTGACATGAATAACAATAATTAAATATGGAGTTATTATAGCACACCAAGGTATTGACAATGGTACACAAAAGCAAAGGGAAATGACTCAAGCCACTAAGTCTCTTAGTAAAACCACTTAAACCCAAGATTGAACCATCGGTCAATTTGCCTGTATATTAGCCTGCAGTCCCCTACCACATAATGTGTCTTCGACAAGTTGCACAAATCACATTTCTTGAACTGCAACAATGATAAACTTCCTTACATCTTTCCATCAAGTTCCAAAGCAAACAATGGCATTGTTTCAGCTAGGCCCAACATGTTGGTTCCACCAGTATCATACTCAAGTGGGTTCGGATGTCTAGGACCGACTTTGGGGTCTGATTGTTGGTATGGTGCGGACACTCATTACCCAATAGGGGAGGATTTTTCAAAGATGTTGTGTCAACAACTTCTAGATACATCCAAGATGCACGCCACCGTTCCATCAGCAGAAGCTATCCTCGTCGTCCATATTCTAAGATTCACGCAACCTCCTGCCACATCCCACAAGTATGGAGGAACTTGGCCTATAGTGAACAAATTGTCACTGACCTGCATCTTGGTTCAACCACTCATAACAGTTCTATAGAATATCGGATCTCAACAAAACTAAGTGTGTTTTTTTTGTTGCTAATTCGGCAAAATATTCTTAACGAAGGCAATTTAATGTTGCAAAAGTATATTTCCAAATGTCACAATTTGATTTGAGAACTTGATGGCAAGGATGTAAAGAACTTAGATTTGTCCTTAACTAATCTGTAGCTAATTTCTGAATAACAAAGCGGTGTTATTTTCAAAGCAAAATCATGTTTTCATTTGTATCCTCAATGCATAAGAAGCAGACAACCAATGGTAGCAATTCTTGAGGGGCTTGGTCTTTGTACTTTCTAGCATGCTTGTTTAGCTTCTCTATAAGTAGAAATCTTGCATGCCTTAAAATGTGATCCAGGGCCTTCTAATTCTCTTTTTCTAGCCTAGAATGTTTATTTATTGGTTAAACTCCCTATACCCCTATGCATTCCAAGACCAAGATGTTACCTTTGTTTGGAAAAGATACAATTAAATGGATTTTTGTAGGATGGGATACCAATCTCTAGATCATGTTTAGCTCCTCGAATAGGTATGAGTTTGCTACAACTATCTTCAGGCAGCAAGAACATCGTAGGGAAGCTTGCTAGTAGCATAGTCAACAATATCCTAAGAGACCAAAGACAAAAGTTAAAAACAGAAAATTTACTACTACCACAGCCTTTGAAAAGTCCCGAAGATCTGTAAGTCAATAATAAACAGAACTTCCTAAGACCAAGCTTCATACCACATGATCAGCATCAAAACCGGACCATATCATTTTGGCACCTTATACTCAAAACATGGTTCAAAACAATTGTAGAGTTAGAAGAGTAAGATGTGATCAATGTCCATTCCATTCCCAACTTCAATAAAAATCAAAATAAAAAATTATTTTCTTTTTTTGACAGGTTAATGTTAGTAAGTGGTTATGTTAGTTTTCAGGATTTGAACTCTGGACTTCTTGCTTAAAACACCTTCAGGGTCACTTAGCTCACCAACCGAGCTAAGGGATAATTTTCTATTGTTCACTCATTCTCATTCTCACCAAATACAAAATCCCATAATTAATTTAAAATTGAATAACTGAGAGGATGTAAACATCAAAGGTACCTCAAACAGTTCGTTTATATTATCCGCTGTCTTTGCGGATGTCTCTATAAAAAACATTCCGTTCTTCTCTGCATAGTCCATGCCATCCTTCAAGGAAACAAAAAGCATACTATATCAGGAAAACAATTCATTGTTTTATTTAGTAGATAGTTATACTATTTAGGGTTGTTGCATTACCTCAACAGCAACCTCCCGCTTCTCGTGAAGATCGGCTTTGTTACCAACCAATGCCATCACTATATCAGGGCTTCCATGTTTTTGTAACTCCTAAATATTACATATATTTCAGCTGCTAAAACGAAACTGACAGAAATTGTAGAAATATATGCATGTCTGCGCGCTTGCGCATGTATGAGCAATGACAATACATCAAAAGATAGATATTGATCATGAGTTTGTCAAAGACAACTATTACCTATTTTCTATTCTTTTGATAACGTTTTCAACAACTTATCTTGTAATGAGAATGATCGGATTTCTTTCAACTCTAACAGAAACCAATAAACGCAATCTCACGTGCATAAGGAGTAACGAAGGAAACCAGTTTATTTCAATCTCTGTAGGGGCAGAAAGTTGATTTTTTAACGTAAAAGTGCACAGAACAGGCAAATATTGGTGCTACTTCACTGTGATTAATAAAATGAATTTGGTGAACAATTCTAATTCTAATAACTAGTAACTAAGTACATACTTATTCCCACCAAACATGCAGGTTTTATGAACTTTTTATCTTTCTACAAACAAAAACAGAAACTTTTCACGAGGTGGTGTCTGCTACAAAATCAAACGACGACATTGTGTTCTACCAAACATGGGGTCCTCGGAGAGGCCATTTATTCTTGGTTTTCCTGTACAAATTTTGAGCTATTCTATGATCAACTCTTCTTACTGGGGCTGCTATTGGTCTTCTAGACATGATTTTACCACCTTTTCTCTACATATTATACCCATTAAGAGGTAAGGGTGTTGTCATTAAGTCACGAGGATACATGTTTATCTGGTAACTTAAAACTACTAAACTACAATGATTATAAATGAAATGGATTAAAACTGATTGTGTTGTATTCACTGATGTTGGTTAATCACATCATTCAAGTAATAACTATACCAAACAAGAAATTAAAATATAGAGGCATGTGATGACTGCAAATATACCTTAACCCAGTACTGTGCTTTGCTGAAAGATTCTGGGCTTGTTATATCGTAGGCAATAACTGCAACCGCTGCACCACGATAATACAGTGGTGCCAAGGCAGCATACCTGAAACAGATGATTGGCAATCAAATTTTACTTTAGTCTGTACTTCTTGAAATAAGAAAAGGAGGTATATTATGACAAACAAAATAAGCGCTTGTAAGGGTAGTGAATGGTGCACAATCTGGAAAGATAAATGAAAGTTACCTCTCTTGACCAGCGGTATCCCATATTTCAAACTTGACTGTTGTAGAGTCTTGCAGAGCGATTGTTTGTGACAAGAAAGAAGCTCCAACAGTTACCTTACATTACAAAGTCTAAAAATTATAAGAACTCCAACATGGAATAATTACCATATCTAGTAAGCATTAAATCTACTACATATAACCAATTCCTTCAATATTAGGAAAATTTACACTAAAAAAGAAATGATAAAAGCCACATATTCTTACCTTGGATGTTGGATCAAACTGACCACGAACAAATCGCAGAACAATGCAGCTTTTACCAACACCAGAATCACCTAAGAGGACAAGCTGTGTTCAGTGACATTTAAAGGTTAGTTATTGAGTCATTCAAAGATTAAACTAAAATATTTGAGGTATGAAGGAATTTTTTATTCATAACTTCAACTAAATCCCTTCATTTTTTATGGCTATTATTGGGAATTAATTTCCGGCAAGTGAATGCATGATTACATTGGCAACATCCGACTTCAAATCAAAATCAAATATATGGCTCCACGTTGTGCATATTTTCGAGACCAAATTTTACAATAGACTAATTATGGGTGAAAATTGTCATCACTGAGATGCTCACATGGTTTTAGATGTACAGAGAGGTTGATAGTTATTTCTTTGCCATAGCATAGAAAGTATAATGTGCGACACAGAAACTTCGATGTGATTCTTTTACTAACTCATGACAAAAATTTATACCAGACCTTATAGAACAGTTAACTAAAAGAAAGTACGTGTACAAAATAATTCGCTTCATTCCAAAGGAACAAAAAATCAACCGAAATAAACTGTGCTTTAAACTTTCGACGGTTATTTTGATAAAATTGTATTACTTCCTTTGTCTTTTACCATCTTGGAAAAAAGTTACTCAAATCCAAGCAAAAACTGAACTAATTACTATTTACTGTATAAATACAAAGTCTCTAGTAGGGAAAAAAAATTATACATGATTTATGCATAGAATCGTAATCATTAAATTATTTGAATAGGGTGAAAAAAAAATTCAAAATGAACCATCTGCAACAAAAAACATGCACCTATTACAACAAACTACCTCCTCAATTAACAGCAAATAGAAAATCTACAAGAAACATGAAACAGAACAAAACCATGTTGAAAACGGGTATAACAACAACAACAAAAACAAAACAAAAAACATGTTTTCAAAATTAAAGAATTTGGCATAAAATTAATACCTTAACACGAAGATTTTTAGAATCTTGTCCTCCACCATTCTCGGGGCTGGGTCGACCTAGCTGCCTTGAATCCCTATCTGAAAACACAAAATCAAATGAACCAAAAACCCCATCAAACCCTAAATTAAATCATTTCTTCAAATTGACCAAACCCCATTAAACCACAAACCCATAATCACAAATCAAAACCATACAATAAAAAAAAAAAAAATAATTCCAACCCCTTTTCAGCTATAGGTAAAAAAAATGAGAATTTGAAGAAAAGTTGAAAACTTTACCTGGAAAGGAGGAGCCGCAACCCATGGTCGTTAGGTGATGTTGCAAAAAAACAACACACCAAACCGCTGATGTAAAAAAAATGGAGAATTGGTTTGGTTGGTTGTGAGAGAAGGAAGCACAATAATCTGGGAAAGTTGAAATTGAGGGTTCGTTCGTTAATGGATGCTTAGATTGAATATGAGTCGTATATCTTGCTTTCCTTGAGGACGAGGATTTCCACCTCCATGCCACATTGTTGAAAAAAGGAATAATAATTTGGTTTAATTGCACTTTAGTCCATAGTTTCTTAATTATACGATTTTCAACCCGAATTTCAGTTAACTAATTTTGGCTTCTAGTATCTAAAATATTCGATTTTGAACATCCTAATTTTTATTTTTGAAATAAATGAGGGTCAAAGCTAGGAGCTAAATAGAGATTGAGGGTTAAGACGAAACACCAATACGGTCAACTAATAATAAAAGAATAATTTGAGTTGGGCAATACGCATAAATAATTAAAGAGTTAATATGTCTTTACCCCTTGTAATTTAAGCGAATTCTAGTTTACCTCTATGTAAACAAAAGTTTAGATTTCAACACAGTAATATAAAATTTCTTTAGTTTTAAACCCAGAAGTCATTTGACTAGACAAAATCGATGATATGGTACGCTGACTATGTATTAAAAAAACGAAAAAAGTCAGGAAAATAAAACAATGAATAATAATGAAAAAAAATTCTCGAAAAATTACAAATAATGAAAAAAAATTAACATATATATATATATATATATAAATATCGAAATAACAAAATTAATTAAAAATAATAATTACATTACATATCAAAATCAAATAAAAAAAGAAATTATTTTATAAAAAAATGAAAAATTTTGGAACTCAATTTATTTCAAAATAATTAAATATATTTTTTTAAAAGTACAGATTTTTCTTTCGAAATTAAAAGTTCATTTTTTTATTAATTGTACAAAAAATAAAAATATTGGAAAATATTTTTCATAATTAAAGAAACAAGACATTAGATAATATTTTTTGAAAATAAAAATTTAGATAATATTTTTCAAAAATTTAAAATTCTGAAAATAATTTTCTTGAATTTTTTTAAAATAAAAATTGAAAATATTTTTCCTTAATTTAGATAATATTTTTGAAAACTTATAAAAAAATAGTTAATATTTTTCCAGAATTTCAATAGAACAAATTCAGATTCTTTTTCAAAAATTGTATTCCAGAATTTTTATAAAATCTTTTTCGAAATTAAAAAATTGGAAGAAAAGAAAATCATGAAGAATAGAATTAAGGGCTTGTTATTCAATAATATAACATTACTTATATACCAGTGTCAACCAATATCAATATCCATTGTATCCTGTTATTCATCTAGATTAACAAAAAATTCTTTTTTTTTTTACCTCATTTCACCGTTCATTCTTTTTTTTTTTTTGTGGTGGTCGGGGCTTGAACCTCGGGCCTTGCATATATTATGCATTGTCCATACCAACAGAGCTATGCTCACGAGGACTTTCACCATTCATTCTAAAAAAATTAAGAAATTATGAAGGTTTTTTTTAAAAATATAAATAATAAAATTCTTGAAATTAATTTTCAAAATAAAAAAATTAGATAATATTATATTTTCCATTTTTTTATAATTTAAATTTAATTCAAATTTTTTGATATATATTTTTCAGATTTTTTTTCATTATTATTCATTTTTTTATTTTTCCAAATTTTTAATACACAGTCAGCATGCCACATCATCAGAATTACATAGTCAGCATGCCACATCAGCAATTTTGTCCAGTCAGATGACATCAGGGTCTAAAACAAAAGAATCTCTTTATTACAAAGTTGAAATCTAAACTTTTTTTTGTACAGAGGGTAAACGAGAACTCACTCAAATTAAAGGGTTAAAGACATATTAACCCATAATAATTAAATTAAAACCTGACTCAAAACCTATGTTGGCCGATGCATCCGCACAAACGTTAGACTCACGAAAGGAATGACAAATTTTAATCTCCTAATCTGAATCCAAAAAATTCATGATAAATTGAAGAAGTCTCAGCATACTTCCTTATTTACCACTATTCACCACAACTTCATAATCAACATGTAACTTGGCTGCCTTGAAAATCTCTATCACTCGCCAACCATAACGTCAATATCTTTTGTATGAACCACCAAGAACAACAGGGAAAATTAATGAATAAGAATATGGACAAATTAAAAAAGAAAAGAGATGAAAAAATGTTGGAAATAACAAAACCTAACGTTTTTTGATAGTAACAAATTGTGTTTGTAATCGTGGGGGAAGTCAAAGCCTCGTTAAATAAAAATCTCACGCTGGTATAATTTTGCCAAAATTTGGTCAAAATTTGTGCGCAGGCCATGAAATCAAAAAGAGGATAAATTAGGAGAGTTAGAATCGCTTAATTGAAATTAGGGAATTCAAAACCGCATAATTAAAAGAATAAGGGGTCATAATCACTCAATTGAAACTTAGGGATTCACAAATCACATTATTGAAAAAATCACTTTAAAAAAACGACTTTACTGGTTTCTGTGTAACCTCCTTATTTTTTGAAGAAAAAAAATCGATACAAATAATTTTAAGAACTTTTCATTTTAGAGTCAAAAATAATTTGTGACTCGAGACCTAATTTTTTAAAATTGTGGACTTAATGATAGGGAAGTTGTAATCTAATTACATATTTTAATTGAACATTTTTCCATTAATACTTTTTTTTTAAAAATATTCAATTGAATTTATGATATAAATTTAAATTCAAATTTAAAAACATATAAATCAAATGTTGAAAGTGTAAACTTAATAATATACAATAAAGTAAAAAAAAAAAAATACACGATCACGTTAATGCCCGTTTTGGAGCTAGTAACTATAGTTATTTTTTAAAATAGTTAAGACAAATTTGTTTATAATAACTATAGAATATTGTGTTCACGATGGTAAGAGCTTGATCTTTGTTAGATAAGACAAATTTGTTTGTAATAACTATAGAACATTGCGTTCACGATATTTATCTCAGTTGTAAGAGCTTGATTGTAAGAATTCAAATTCCTTCTACAATTGTGTCACTTAGATTAATTATAATTTACCATATATATACAGGAGTCTGCTAATTTACACTTACTTAAAAATATTAAGGAGTAAATTAACAACCTACACGTACCTAAAACCATTAAGGAGTAAGTTAACAACCTACACCCGCGTGATTATTTACATTCACTTTTATAATTTTTATCAAATTATTTACACCTATTTTGTTAGTTATTTACACTCACTTTCATCATTCCAAAATGATCAACACAAGTATTTTTTTTGGATAAACAAACATAAGAAAGTGGATGTAAATTAATAAAATGGGTGATAAATATTTAAAGAAAAATGGGTGTAAATTAGTAAAGTGAGTGTTAATAATTTAAAGAAACATACAAAACTAACCCTCAACAACAAGTTTTAAATAACAAAGGTTAGTAGTTTTTTAGTTAAAAACAAGTGGTTGTAGGTTGGGACGGGAATAGGTCAGGCTGGCCTACAGGGGCCTATGGCCTAGCCTACGACAGGCCAGGTTAGGCTACAAGCAATTCAAAAAGTCTCTTAAGCCTATTAAGTCGGCTTATTTAAGTATATATGAATAATATTATTTATTATTATATTAATATTTTGTACTTTGAATTAAAATATAAATTTGTTAACTTTTTCAATAATTTAAGCTTATTAGTATACATTAATTTTTCGCATATATAAATGTATTATTATAATCTATAATTGAAATATGATACAATATATAGTCAAATTTCGTAAAAAATTTGATTATTAAGAGATAGTTTAATCTAATTGATCTATTAGTTTCGCTAGTCTATTTAAACTTAGATCATATTGTTTATTTAAAGATGTTCATATGATATATAGACTTTTTAACAGGTTAGCAGGTCGTTACAGCTTTCAGAAGGTCAGACTCAGCCCTAAAAAGTAAGCCTATGACAGGCCGCAGGGCAGGCTTAGGCCTTAAAATAATTTGGCAGGTCAAACTTAGGCCTTGCAAAGCTTATCTCGGCCTAGCCTATTCCCAACCCTAATTGTAGGTGCTAATTTACTCTATAATGATTTTAGATTGATGTAAATTAACAGTCCTTATACGTGTTTGTGAACGCGTGCGAACATAAACCCTAACTTAATATATGAGCAAAATTAAGCGACACGAGTACAATTTTTTTTATTTTATAAACGAGTAAACAATGTATTACTACTTTTTTTAAGGGGATATATTATTACGATCATGTTGAAAGATAAGTTATTTTTACCCATCAATAATTGCTCTTTTAAAATAGGAAAAAAACAAAAATAATTGTTGCTATTGCTACTAAAATACAAATACTTATATAGCACATCAATCCAAATTCCAAACAAACAGAAACTTTAACTACAGTGACACACAGTCCAAGAATCAAGATAGTTGTATTTGAATAATATTTCACAACCGTTTATGTAAAGTGTCGACTGGCATTCAAACAAAATTTGATTTATTTTGGAGGTAAGAGTGGTTCATGGTGTTGGATCAAGAAAGTATGTCTCACACTTCACACTTGAGTAAGGGAATATTGATGTGTGATTTATAAGTCTCACACTATATTCTCTAAAAAAAATCTCACATTAGACATAAGAGTAAATATTGAGTAACATATAAGTTATTAAAATACTTGTATCAAATATCTTAAATTTTAAATAAAGATGAGACGTTTAACTTCACTTGTATGTGATTCTTCTTAACCCATGTAATGATCTAAAGTTCGATGGTTTTTATAAAGGTTGAGTTAGATCAATCCAAATTCACATGAATTCAATCACATTGATGCCGCAATAACCCTAGAAGCCCCCAAAGGTCCAAACACAGAATAAAACTAAGATGTTTCATGTTTCGTTCTTGTCACAACATGTACACTAAATATTTGCTGAATTAATCTATGGTAAACCATTGTTATTACGTGTATAGCTTTTAGAGGAGTAACGTTTCGTTTTCGTCTGCAGTACAAAAACTCCAAAACAACAGTATCAATGTTTCCCACATACATCATCATATTTATAAATAGATGCACATTTTCCATCCATCACCAAAAACCAGTTGAAAACATGCCCTTCAATTTTCTGTTATAATTTGATTCAACTATACATCACTCTTTTATTTATAGGTAGTACTTTTATTTAATTAAAGTGCGTACTAGCTAGTAGCAAGAAAATATTAAGTAATATATATTTCAGAGATCAATGATGCAAGAAGAGAAGCAACACAGAATTTATGGAGATTCTAGATCGTTGAGGAGGAGATGCGGTGGGGTGATAAAAGAGCACAGAGCCAGGTTCTATATTCTCCGGCAGTGTATCATAATGCTTGTTTGTTGGAAAGATTATGAATGACCCCTTGCTTGGAGTTGAAGGAAATTACCGAGGGAAAATATACTCAAAGTGTTTTTTTTCTTTTCTATTATTTTAAGCCCGTAAAGTTTTAATTAAAAAGTAGACAGCCTCTAATATATCTATCTACTAGATATATTTTTTATTTTAGGAAGTCTACTAGGAGTTATTTTTCGTAGAAATTAGTATTTATATAGTATTAAACATTTTTCTAGAGAATTAATCTTAGAGTTAAACTACGTCAAGTTATGGTAATGCACTCTTCTCCTTCGAAGTCTCAGTTCTTTAACCATTGAACTACACATCCAAGATATATCCCCTTCTCTCTGATAACCGCCGCTTGCTAGCTTAATTAATACATATACTATTAACATATAAAATTGTTAATCAGTGTTTTGGAGATATTCGAATTATTTGAAGTTTTTTAAACATGTGGATAAAATAATTATTTGTTCTCGTGAGCATATCTCAATTAGTAAAGACATTTTGTATATGCAAGAGTTGAGATTTAAACCCAGATCCTCCACTTATTCATCTTAAGAAATAAATTTCTAGTCACCAGACTGCTTAACAAAAATGAATAATTATTTTTTATACTAAGCCATTAAATTAACTTGTCAATAAATGTAATTACATTCTTGATGAACTTAAAAAATTAATCTAATCCAAACATTTAAATAATTTGTTAGTAGATCGTAGTTTAGAGATCTATCATAGTTTTTTTTATAAATAAAAAATAAAAAGTAACCAATCATAAATTATTTTGACAAGTTTAGTGAATCAATTTAAAAAAAAAGTATATTTAAAATTTTCAAATAGTTGAAGGACAAATTGACTAATAAAAAAAGACATCTCTTCTTGTCTATAGACGAAGTGGTACTTACCACTAAAATTCTTGAATTAAAAGGTTCCGCATTTAAATTTGAACGAAGATACCAACTTAACAATTTTGACATTGTCAATTGAATTATAGTATACAAAACCTATTAGTTTTAATAGTGTAGCTATATTCCCACACACACGGTTACAGGCCAATCCACAAGTGAGGTGAGAAAAGGATTTTTGTTGAATTTTAAGTATAGGACATATACTACTTGAAAGTTTGAAGTAACATGAAAGCGAGGATATTCCTTAAAAAAAAAGAAGCGAGGATATTCATGCTGAAGCAACCTGAATTAAGCTTGTTTATCAAAAATAACATTAAAATTGAAAGAAACTTTTTCAATCTTAGACGTAAAATACATAGAATAGATATTTAAGTATGTTCTACCGGTGATGCTAGCTTTACGTTATATTGATAAGCTATAGTATTTTTCCGATCTTAAATATAGACAAAATACATAAATTTTATTTGATTTGTTTTGCTTATATTTGAGATCGGAACAAGTATATGATATGAAATGTTAACTATATTGTATCTAACTTAATAATCTACTAAGTATATAATTCATGTAAGTTTAACTTATTTAATAAAGACATCATGGTTTAAGTTCAAACTTCAAAATCTCCACATTTTGCTTTAAGTGATAAATATCGAATTAGTAAGTACTAGATTATTTGACAAAAGAAAAACAACAAAAAAAACTATTGAATACATACATATACTCACAATTCATTGCATGTCTATATATGGACGTCTACAAATACAGTATTAGTGTGTCGGCAGATGGGACAGATTTTCTTTAGATCAATCTAATTTTTTTTATGTTTGTTCAAAAAATAAATCTAATTTTTTTATGGACATATAATCATTTCCTTAGTGCATAATATAAAGGGAAATTATCAATTTCTGAAAGGATAAAGTGAAAATTAAATTATGTATCGATCTATAATCAAAGAATTCATATTTGCTCTACTTCTCTTTAAGCTCAACTGACTATCATTTTATGAAAGACAGAAAACATAAATGATAGATTAGTGGAACATATTTTAATAAAGTGAACTTTACTAATAGGTCACACTAGCAAATCTTCAATTTGTGTTTATTTATCTTATAAATGAACTTATGATCAGTAAATGGAGGGTAGAAAAATTTAGCAAATCCCTATTCGTAATCAACATGTATATGGACCATGCATTCTTATGATTGTGTGCAAGCCTCTTATCTTACACTCTCAAAAATTGTTTCGTTAGTTAAAAATACATATCTCAATCATTAATTATTATACCATATGGGGAACGAGTCAAACAAAAAAATGTCATAAGGGGAATGAGAATGTTGTTGGCTTGGCCCCGTGAAAACTGACAAATCGATTAATTGCTTTTGATGTTACATGCATATCCAACAAAAAATAGCAACAAATAATGGTATGACAAATCCAAAACATTGTCAATCAAAATATACAAAGGTCGCATACATAAAACATCTATTTGTCCCTTAATAAAAATAAAATAAATCTACTTGTGTGAGACCACTCTTCAACTTTGGTATAATATATCGAGATGATTTAGGTCAGAGTTGGTTAAATCATCACTCTACTTTCAAATTTTCGTTCTTTGCTATTGACATCGATTTCAACAAAGACTTATATTGATCTGAAATTCCGTGGTTTAGATGACTTGAATGTTGTGAAATGACGCTATCTTTTTAAGTTATATGTATTGAGTAATTAGTGGATGAATAGCCTCTTTGAAACTACAATGGATCTCCCACACACCACACACGTCTACAAGAAGCAACAATTTTTAGCTTCTAAAAAATCACATTCAATATACCTAGGGATGCGAGAATATGTTACTAGACGTCAACCCAAACAAACTATAAATCAACTTATTTCCTTGGAAATGGTTACCTTTTATGAATGGACGGCAGAGCCTTGTTACATACTTACTTAATTAGACAATCCTCTGTTGTTTTCACCGAATCCTTATTTGTGGACATTGCATTATTTCTTATTGTTTATGTCTTCTTCTTGTAGTTTTCTTTTGTACCATGGTTCTCATATTTATATAGGAGGTAAAAAAGGACGCGTGATCTGTTTTTTGGATTTTTCATTCGTTTTTGATTCAGATTTTCTTATGGTTGGATAAGTTTGAATTATGTGTTTTATTTTATACCCAAAAACAAAGTTGAGGAGGAGAGTGGATGATCGATGTTTTTGGATCGAAGAGACAAACAATGTAATTTCTGATTTCAAGTGCAACCATGTGAATATTTGAAACAAGAGGATTGCTATACATCACCTTCAGGAAATTTCAAGATGCATTCATTTTTAATATCTAATACCTCATGATTGATTACTATTGGTCGGTCAACCCATAACCTCCATGAATTCTATGAAAACTGGGACTGTATGCTGAACAGTTTCTTTATTAGATATTAAAAATGTATGCATCTTGAAATTTCCCGAAGGTAGTGGTCGTGATGTATAGCGGTCCTCTTGAAACAAATGTCTAATTTGATAAGAAAAATAAAATGACCAAAGAATTGGAATGCTATATGAAGGACTTTTCAAGAGGAATATCACATTTTTTTACAACAAGGGAATGGAAGACGAAAACAACCATAACCTGAGGTGAATTGATGATTAATTGAGACCATTAGATTAAAAGCAAATGATAGATGGAGATTTGAAGCAATTTTATAGAGTTATCACAAACTACATTAATTGAGGCCTTAAATTGCCTTAACACTCAAAATATAATCTATACTCTTCAACAATGTGTATACCCAAATCTTTCTGAAATAGTCATCAATAAACGCTAGAATATAAGAATCTCCTACTAGTATTCTCATCTTTGTAGGTTGGCATAAATGAGAACCCACTAAATTAAGATTTTTTTTATCATCTAGGTGAGTGAATCTTAAAATAAATGTTGCTCCTATTTTCAGCAAAATAATGATCGTGACACCTCAAATCCTAAATATGAATATAAAATTAAATCCACCAGTTTTTTACTTCTTCATCTACTTCCATATACTTACATGTTACCATGCTCATATCCAACGGATATGAGAAATTGAATCCCATCCCCATCCCCAGTGGGTTTGGGTATTCCCGTCTCATCCCTGCCCCCGTAGTGAATCAATTTTTTTTAATAAAAAGAGTTTTTCAAGCTTCAATGATAATGTTGTAATGCATTATCCAACAATTTGCGTTCATTTTAACATTTTCTTGCCGAATAATCCGGTTGCTCCTTTAACTATCAATGAAAGTTCTTATATCATGATAATTATCAAACCAAACAACATGACATATCATTATCAACCCCCTCAACAAAAAAAAAAAAGACCTTTCTACACTCGAGTAGGGTTTGAGTATGGGTTCGGGGTGGATACATACATATATATATATGTCCATTACCCGTATTTTGAAATCAGGGAAAACTCAAACCCAAATCAAATCGAGGTTGGTTTGGGCGGGTACCTATGAACATGAGTTTTGTTGAGTGTTGTTATGCATATATACAAGAGAATACGTATGATGAATAATTTTTTTTAAAAAAATAAAATTAATTCAAGACTCTCAAAATACAACATTCACTTTTTCCCCGACATCAAAATATTTTTTTATTCCTTTTTTCTGTCTAGCTCTCTATATTTCTCTATGATCATGAGTACATTTTCTAAAAATTGAAAAAACATCTATTGATTATAAAAGTGAATAAATAAATAGAAAAGAACAAAATATGGAGGGACAAAAACAAAACTCAAGCAAATTTAACACTATTCCTAACTTAGATGTCCTCTAAGTTTTAGAGAAGGTTTTTTTTTCCTACTCAATTTATACCTTGTTTTTTATTTTTATTTTTATTTGTATATCAATTTATACGTTGTAATTTAGATCTAACCACGACAAACTCATCCTCAACGTAATATTCTTAACTGTCATTCCTCAAAAAACTTGGCGATAATTTTTATATCATGAATCACATTGATATTTGAATTAACCATAGACTTGGTCATTTATAATTGCTTACATCATGATCACCTACATTAAGCATATCTTGCCGGCTAAATATATTCAGACTATTGAATACTATCTCAAATTCTGCAAAAAAAAAACATGTTTGTCCTTCTCTATTATGAAGTGATAGATTTAATTGATAGTCTGCGGTTTGAGACACTTATTTATGCCTATGATTAACTCTTTGTTGTCTCGCTTGACGATTCAGTTAAGACTAACAGTATAATATGTGAATTTTTATTTTGTCTTTCTGAACATTTTATCGCTAGCTAATTCATTCTTTTAGTAAATATAACTTTTTTTTTTAAGGATTAGTAAATATAACTTATCACTTTGTTCTTGTAAATAAAAAAAAAAAAAACTTATCCCTTTGTATGTTAAATAAGGATTGTACATCGAGATCATCATGAAACAGGAAAACATACAAACAAGAAAGTATAGATATCTTTAAAAAAAAAAAGTATAGATATGCATAACCTATAAATGCTTGATTTTCTATTACGTACGTAAATTATATTGTACTTATTACTTAAGTACCTTCAACAACATAGCTGAATATAATCTATAGTCTATTATACACAACAACAAACACAAATATCAAGTACGTACGATTATATACGTACATTAATTCAAGAAAGCTTAATTTGTATCTTTGCTGAATAACATGCATGTCCACAGCTTAAGATCAAGGACCATTCACCACAGTCTTGGTTGAAGAACATGTGTTTCCAAGAGGTTGGTAATTAATATATCTACTTGGGGCAGATGAACGTCGAAATCCTTTTGGCAAACAATCTTCCACGTTTCTACCTTGGAAAACTCTTCCTTCTTCATTGCCTTTCTCTGGCTTCAAGTTTATATACTTAGGAACATTTTGTTCCAAGGGTCTTGCAGCATCCACATAAAAGGGTGCATAATTACAGCCTTTAGTAATATTGGAATGAGGGTTCAAAAGTAGGAGGAGAAGAAGCATAAACTTTGAGAGTACATTAATTGTGGACATTTTGGTATAGCTAGCTATAGTGTTTGAAATAGATATAATGTTTAGGATATTTGTAAAGGTTAATTATTGAAGTGTGTATTGCTTGGATGGAAGGAGGTCTTAAATAGGGTCATGAGGAGTGGAAGTAGATTTAGATACGACCAACTCATTGCTAGCAAGGCATTGTTGCTGGCAATTGAACTTGTTGAGGCAGAAATGTGACTTTGCATTCACTTTTTTGAAGATGGGAAGTAATGCTCGTGCCTTCCATAACTATCTTCTTTAATTAATTACCTTTGAATCTTTGACTATACATCCAATAATATTCTTGTACTAACATGATGACTTTTCTTTAGTAAAAAATATGACTTATCCAAAAACTGACCTACACCACTCATTTTACTACACACATTAGTCATATTTAGTTATTTATTTCTTTTTAATATTAAGATTTGAAGCCAATATAATCATAAAAGGGTAGTCGACCAAATCAATAAAAACAAATTTATGATGAGTTTTTCTTTCATGTGCAAACTTGTATAATGTAAGAAACTTAAAAATGATAAGTTTATATTAGAATTTATGCATTTTATATTAAATAAATAATTATTATAATGGAATTTGTGCATTTTATAAAAAAAATAAAATTACTCGTCTTAACCTAATGCAATATTACCTTTTAATTAAAATATATCGATAAAAGATAAAATAAACATTTATTGATTACCATTTTTTTTCTCACTCTGTTCCGTCGGTGTCATGCCAAAATAGATTTCAATTGGTCCGAACTTTGGAAACAAATCTTAAAAAATTGTTCTAATGAAGAAATAGAACAATTTTTTAGAGACTAATCTTTCAAATGGATAAAATCACAACAAGTAGCAAAATTTTATCTCAACCAATTTAACATTGTTGCATTTTTATGATTGAATTTAAACAATGTTGCATTTTCATGATCGAATAAAGATTTTTAGATACCATTAATAATGGTGCACCACAAAAAGTTGAATTCTAGTCCAAGTTTATATTGCGAAGCATACGTGCATGAAGGAAAGGTTAACAATAATGCAATAGAAAGATCAAGGGATTTCTGATTTGAGAAACTGAAGTAAAGGAAATCTTAAACTAGTCGACTTTCAACATCCTCATATATGGCACATGGAACCTTGTTATTGGGCCATGTATTCTTGTAGTAGCTTACCTATTGTTATATTATTATTTTGGCCGGTCCTTTACACGTCTTATGATCTTACGTGTATTGATTGGATTTTAGATGTTACAAAAAATATATACGAGGATCTTACTATCTTAGGAATCACCAACGTAGCTATGTGAATTGGACTTACATCTGTCGGATATTTTAGGATGTTCATGATGCGATTTAGTTTGATTTTGACGTAAAATGTTATTTGATTGAAAAGTTAGGTTATTGGGTATTGAAAAATTGATCTACTCAGATCCGATTGTTTGTATCGATTTTCAATTATTCTAAATTATAATTTTTAAAGAAATTTAGTGCAAAAGTAATTCAGCAAACAAATTTAGTGCAAAACATAATGGAATATATTATTCCCTCTGTGTCATAAAAATCGTCGCAATTAGTCATTTCACGTGAATCATTTTAAATTGGATCATCTACTTCTACTCATACCCTCCTTTATCAAGTTATGTTTATCTCTCTTGATCAGGGGCGAATGTATTGTGTGGCCATGTGTGGCGAAAGTCACACACATACACTCCCCAATTTTTTTAAAACTTTAAATAAAGCACACAATTATATCAAAATATTTCTCTTTTTTGCATAAAAATGAATAACAGATAAGTGCAACACATTTGCTATGGTTTATAAGCTTTTGAAGTTGTCTTTGCTCTTGTGGGTAGCAATTGCAAGTGTTGAACGTGTTTTTTCAGCTACAAAAGTTGTGAACAATCAACTATGTAGCAAAATAAGTGATCAGTGGCTAAATAACTGTTTTGTAACTTATATAGAAAGAAATGTTCTTTTAAAAATTAGCAGCGCTGTTATTTTAACTCATTTTCAGCAAATAGATAGGAGAAACTTTTCATTGTAATTGTATTGTATCAAACAATATTATTTCTTATTTTTCATATAGTTTGCATTATTTATTTATTTTTAAATTTTAGCCACACATATAGAAAATATCTAGATCCGTCCCTGCTCTTGATCTTCGCTATTTTGAGAGTTCTTTCTCCCTCCTTCAGCAAGTTATGTCTATCTCTCTATTGATCTTTGTTATCTTGAGAATATAATAACACCCTCTTACATTCTTAACACTAGATTCAACTTAGGGGAAACTCTACCTATCAAGGTCCAAATAAAAATGGAGCACAAAAATATTAATTAGATCATAAATATATATAAGCTTCTTTGACTACCATGAATAAGTTGAATATGTTGAGAATTAAAGATTAAGGAAAAAAAGGTAGTTTCATTCCCATGTCACAATAACAAACTAAATCCTTCAAAAAGAAATTATTTTTCCACTGCTCCAACAGGGACCTAAGGTAATTTTCTCTTTAACATCCTCAAAATGTCAAAATACTTCCAGCGATACCGCTCTACCAACGACAATTAACTATCATTGCATTCTGATTTGCACAAGAATAACAACATCACCTTCCACACTACTCCAAACACAAATCAACATCTTTCCATTTTCTTAACATGTCAATTGCTTAAGACAAAAAAAAAATACATGCATGTAAAACAATCGAAAACTACAAATGATAATTTATAGTTTTATTTCACCTTTCTTCAAATCAAACAATTATAATACATAAACACAATTAAGGAAGACTTACATGACATTCTTCCTAAGGATGTTGTATCATTATGATGTAAAATTTTATTTAACTAATTGAATTTTTTAAGATGTTGACATTGAAGTATTTTATATTTATTGTAATGATTTTCTAGTTTCTTCGAAAACTCAAAAAATGGAGAGAACATCTTTTGTATTCTACCTAGTGAGTTATATAGGTTCTCACATCAATTTCTTTCATATAAGATGAGTAGCGACAAAATGAAATGCTTTCCAATATATTCTTTTGAGCTTCATCATGATGCCCTGCCAACCAACATGTTTCAATTGACCGAGGAGCATGATCAAGCTCAAAACAACATATTGGAAATGCATTCTCTTTCGTCACACTAATCTTATATGAATGAATTTGATGCAAGAATCTATATAGCTCATTAGGTAGAATACAAAACATTTTTAAAAACCACCACAAATTAAACTTAAATCCAACAGAATCTTGATAGAACATAATGATACAACATCCTCTAAAAAACATAAGAATACAACATACATACATAACATAATATATCACAGATCAGATAACCAAACATCTTCATTTGTTTCCTCCACGAGAGCCCTGATTTCTTTGTAGGTTCTAGACTAAATCAAACTTTTCGAATATATTAAAAAAAACCTGACCAACGAAGCATCCAACTTGATCGACCCTTTAGTACTATGCTGACCAAATATCGAGAACACGGTTCTTACATCGTCGTGATTCTTGAGCTTCATCTGGGTGAATTAGACGCTTTCATCTGAGTCGGTAGATGGACGACGATACTCAACATTGTCCATCCTCTGTGTCTTTGTAGCTGAGTCGGCAGTTAATTTGATTAAGTTTATCCTTCAGATCTAACAACCTGACATCGACCTGTACTTTGAACATATTGGATTTTCCAGCGTTGTAGTAAATTGTCACTAACTTGATGTTCAAGGTTACTGGATAATTGTTCATGGTTCTCTGGAGTTTGTCCAGATCAACGTAATAAGATATCTACACAACATAAGAAATGAAAAATAATAAATGAAAAACTCATTCAAACATTTGATCAAACACTTGGAGTGCAAAATATACATTATTGGTTCATTGAGTTATTTCAAGTTTTAAACTACCATATTCAACTTAAAACTAATTTAAAAAGCATTCATAATGCAAACATGCAAATATTTAATCATAAACTAAAAAAAAAAAAATCAAAATTTACATAAACTCCAAAATATTACCAATTTAAAGAAACAATGTAACATATAAAACATAAAATGTCAATGCTAAGGAATTATATTATAAAAACTTATTTGTTATTAGAGTGATGTGTGATATGAATTTGAAGAAATTGGATGTTTTAGAGAGTTTAGAATTTTTTTGTGTGTTTTGAATGCAACGGGAGTTGCTGGAGGCAAGTTAACTGCCGTTGAGAGCATTACGGTAATTTTAAGGTGTTAAAGAGCAATTTTGAAAGTGAAATGGGTAAAATCCATGGACTTTTTATGCCGGTAGTAACACAAATAAAGCAATCCAATAGGCCCAATGCTATAAATGGTTCATGACATCCTGCTCCTAATTTTTTTTAACCAAGATAGACTTGAGTCATTTCATTAAGTAAAGAATTCTGCTCTTCTCCCAACACATTTTGCTCGCGCCCAACTAAAATGATCAAAATACCCCTGCGTGATTTAACTCACGCAGGTGTTAAAGGCAGCGTGACTTGTGACTTAAGTCACGCAGCGTGAGTTAACTCACGTAGGAATAAAACCGTTCTCCTTCAAAACCAGCTTCTTTGGCCTTTCATTCTTCCATCCACGGTGGTTCTACTCTTGTTATTGAAATTGAATGGATTAGCAACAACCAAGTACACAAGAGTATAACGATTCAATTGATTAAATTCCAACATAGCGGATTTCAATTCATTCAAACTCACGCTGCTGAATTCATTACTTGATTTCAAATCAAATTCAATTCCAATTCATTAATTGATTTCAAACTCACGCTGCTAAATTTAAGTGGAACTCATGCTGCCACGCTGCCGTTTTCAAATCGATGTGTTCTTGTTCAAATAAAATTGGTTGTTGTGTTGAAATATGAGCGTGACTTAAGTCACGTTGATTAATACATTTGCGTGAGTAACTCACGTAGGGGCATTTTAGTCTTTTCAGTTGGGCGTGAGTGTTTTGTGTTGGAAGAAGAGCAAAATTCTTAAGAAAATACTCAATATAGGAAGGAAATAACTCAAAACTATGGTGGCTAGATTAGAAGGTGGTTGCCCTTACAAGGGAAAGAACAACCATATATGTTTCTCTTCTAATAAACTTGACCTCAAAGTTTAAATATAAAGAGAAAAGAAACAATACCGAAAACAATAGTACTAAACTTATACGAGCCTTGACTAGAATTTAAGAATCACTTTTAGAACACAAGTCGATCAAAACCTGTAGTAGTACTCACTATGAGTATAATTTATAACCTATATAATTTATAACCTGTCTATAATCTATATAATTTATACATAAACACAATTACCTACTCTTTCTGGAGTAGTACTCACTATATGAGTATTTCTTTTTACACCACCTAGATTTTAATAAGTACACCACCAGTCTCTTTTTATTTTCTCCCAAAAAAACCTAATCATACAAAATCCCCGCCAATCATCCCTTTAAACACACCTCCTAAATTTTCTCCCAACACCACCCAACAAAACCACAATCCCTGTTGACTACAAATACCTTATTACTACCATTAAATCCCAAAGCTCATAAAAAATTGAGTAACGGGCTGTCATTATCTTAGGCATTTTTTATGTTGTATTCCACCATCTATTCATTTTTTATTTCTTGTCTTGCTTCCAAAATTCTTTTATTGGATGCGTCTGTTCACTCTATTCCGCAAATGACAAAATTGAGGAAAGTTGTCAATGGATGAAAGCTCAGATTAGAATTTGTGCATATTATTGATAGTTATTAAGTTCATTTGCCGAACATATATGAATGTCAATTAAAGTGATTGAATTTAAATAGTTAATGAATTTCATCTAATGATAAACTTGTTGAAAAATCTTAATTAGAGATCCTTCGTCTTAGGAACCAGAGTGTGAATACAAGAGATGAGAAAATGGCTTGAGCCAACAACTCGTTTAACCAATTATTTTTTACGGGGTAAGTTCAAATTTTAAATTTGTCATTTCTAGTTGGCTCATCCCACCTAACCCTCCAAAAAATGGGGTAGAGCGAATTGGTCCTCTAGGTTTAATAATAATTAAAAAAATCACAATCAATTATTTGACTCATACAATAGAGAGAGAGCAAGAGAAAACCTTGGAAAAAATAAAAGTATTGAGCTACATGAGAGAAACTTAACTATAGCACTTTGTTTTATAATTTTAGCCCCTTGTTTATAATATTTTTTGAAGCAATGAACTGATTAACCTTTTATTTTTGTTGTAATATTGGCTTATTCTAGATTTATTTTTTTTGGTAAATAGAGATAACATTCATTAACCAAAACAGTTATTACAAACTACATGGAATCATGAAACACCTAAACAAGGAAACAAGAAAGCCACTAGTCTCATAGACGAATCAACAGATGTTGCATCTTCTTGAATTGCAATCCTCCGATGTAAACAATCATTTTGATTAGATTAAGGAGTTGCTGAACAGACAGGTAGCAGTTCCGAAATCTTCTATCATTTCTCTCCTTCCATATCATTTACAGGGTCACACTCAACACCATTCTATGAGCTTGATGCATACCATTGTTTCTATTACAATGAGACTGAACATATTGCAAAATAGACGCCCAGTTGCTAGTATTGATGCTCATATTCATCCATCTCATATCACCTGTCCACACAGCATCAACAAATTCACAAGTAAAGAATAAATGAGAATGACTTTCATTCTCCTTTGTACACAAAATGCAGACCTGATCACATTGGACACCTACTTTCAGCATCCTATCACAAGTTGGCAGTCTAGCATGAATAATTAACCAAGTAACAAACAAACATTTTGGAGGGGCTTATTCTAGATTTATTTATGATAAATCATGAATTTTGAATGATAAATTTTATAATTTTAACGTACTCACTAATTATTATTTTTTTATTACCTAGAAACATTTTAAATTTAATTGTTTTACATTTTTTTGTAGTCTTACATTTTGGCCGACTTTGCTTCCATTTTAACTAAATATATGAATTTAAAAAGTTGATATAGGTTTGAAAAAAAATTGACATAGTATATTAAATTTGTTAACGATAATATTTGATTTTCCAAATTTACTTTTAAGAAAAAGAATTGACTTATTTTTTTAAATTATAATACTTCATCCGGTTCTATTTATAAAACACATTTGACTTTTTAGATTCATTAGACAATTGATATATCCGATCTATATATTGTCTAATGAATTTAGAAGGTCAATTATTTCTTATGAATATGACATGAAGGAGTAATTATAGATAGTTACATAAAAAGATGTAATAAAATATTTCAATTGTTCAAAATCACATTAATAATCATTTTTGACAAATATTATCACTAAACATTGTTTTGTCAAAATTATTTAAGATTATTGCAAAGAAAAATATGAATGAGATAATAAATAATTGAAAGTAACAAAAATTATTAGTTTATTTGGATATATATAAACAATTTCCACCAGTGCAGATCAAGGATACAAGACCTGTTTTTTTAGAGATTTAAGACCACTTTTACACAAAAACAGGTCGAAATCTTTAAAAATCAGGTCTTGTATCCTTGATTTGCACTAGTGTTCATTAAATATAGTTAAAAATTCAAAATAGACCGGACAAAAAATAATAAAAAAGATTCAATATTTGAATCATTGGATGTAGATGACTAGAGCTAAATGTAGGATTTGGAATATAGTATTTGAATATGTGTGTGAATACATTAACTGTTTTTGTCAAATAAAAGAATACATTAATTAATTAATCAAGTGATTAATGAATTTCACGGATTATTTGGAATAACCTAAATTTGAGTTCTAGATGAAATAATGTTTCATGAGTAGGGTCATAAACACTTTTTTCAACATTCAATCTTTTATTTGGTCTTGTCAAAAAAAAAAAAAATTTTTTTGGTTAAATCAATGTGAATTCTCACTTTAGAAATAGTCTCAAATAAAATAGTCTACATTGAATTCATCTCTCATCGAATAAGAGAACGAGTGCCCGAAGAAAAATGTTAAATTATTAAAAAAGTATTTATATCACTCATCTTAATCATCTCATTCAAATTAGACACACTTTTAAAAGTCGAAAACCGCCCACTGTTTCAAGCAGAAAGCTCAAAACCACGCTTACTGTTGGATTAGTTTTCCTTAAGTGCTTTATCAAACCAAGGTTAAAGCATGTATTTATGTGTATTAATTGATACGTGATCAGTTTGAGATCATTAGTTGAGATTCTCTAATTGATTAATGTCCGGTGTTTAATTTAAGTTAAATAAAGACACGTATCATGATCTCATAATGGAAGCGAATAAAATAATTTATAAACCGGTGATAAGAGACAACCACTACTATATTTGTTGATTCCTGGAAATAAAATTATAAAAATCCATATGCCTATGTTTGTTATAAGTTAACTAAATTTTATTCTCGGGTATAAATTGTTCGTGGGAATAGAAAAGTTTTTCCAAAGAAAAGAGCGAGAATAAAGTTCCCATGAAGATGAGAATAAAATTATGTGTATTTACCTATTATAATCTCTATTTTTAAGTTTCATTGAAATATTATAAAGTTAATCAAACATATTTTTTCTCAATACCTTAGAATAAAATTCTCATATTTATATTCTAAAGAATGTTATTCCTATGAATAAATTTGATAAACTTGAAACAAACACACAGTAAAAATTAACTTTTCAGATTTATTCATTAATTAATGTATGTGGTATATAATAAAGACGTTATACGTCATTAATTAAATGAATCTAAAATGTAAATTTTTGCTTATAATAATGCACGGAAGATGTATGTTTTAAATTTGAGTTATGTAAATGCTCTCATATATAAATATTTTTTGAGTGTTCTTTGAACTTTGATACAACATCCTTTTATCCTAAAACTTGATATAGAAAAAAAAAGAGAGTAGAAGTTAGACCGAAACAACATCCTTTCACCCCAAAATTTTACATCTAAAGAAAGTAGAATAAAATAATATATTAATAGATATAAATGTGAGATTGATTAATCATTTCATATATGCATTGTTTATGAGTAACAAAAAAAAAAGCGTTGTTTATGCATGCCATGTGATCAAATCGATCGTTGAACCTAATCTGCGTTGGATTTACCTGCTGCTTTTGTTTCAAGTTTCAACACATGAAAAGGGGATCCACCCTTTCTCGTTTGGCTATCTTTAAATAATGTATGATTTTAAAAAATAGAGAGATACCAGTAATTGGCCCACATCTAAGTCAGCTTAGGTGTTTTTGTTTAAATAAATAAGGCCAAAGCTTTTTGAAAATGTTTTTTTTTTAGCTAAACAAATTAATCATGTTAGAGGACATCTAAACAAATTTTTAGAACTAATAGAAATGATAACAGCATTATCTTTCTAATATTATCTAACACTCAATTTTTTTTGGATGAAACTCATGTGAGTCTCGTTATTTTATGTGTGATTCATTTCTAAAGCATGAGACTCGCATATGTTTCAGTCAAAAAAAGAGTGAGAGTTAGAGAGAATATTCATGAGACTCCTCCAGACGAGTCCAACTTCGCTCCATTTAACAACACTCCATTTATCCCTTTTCACTTTATTGATGTGCGACATGTGGCAAATGTAAAATTAAGGGCTGGGATTAAAAGCTCTAGTATAAACACTTGTTTAATGAGAAAGAAAACAACACACTCTTTTCTTCTTCTTTCTCAAGAACAGTACCCAATTTATTTTATAAATCATCATAAATGAATTAAGAGTACAATTTATTTTCTAACCTTGCTTGTTTCAAAATTGCTTCGAAATCTTGCTAGAAAGATCAATCTTGAGAGAGAATAACAGTTTTTGAAGAGGAGAGAACGATTGAAATGGTTTTTGGGTGAAATTGGAAATTAAATTTTAATTATGGATATTTTTGTCATTTGAACGTACTGGTTTAATTTCTTCTTTTGGGTTTCTTTTATTCTCTTACTTTGAAACAGAATGGTCAATCCTTCTTCCTCCTCTCAAAACCATCGCCGCGATTTGATTCAGATCAGTAATAAATATGCGATTTGAAGGAAAAAGCGGCGGGCACTAGATTGACTGTGAGTTGTGTGAGGCGATGTGTGGAGCAGAAGGGGGGAGCTCGCGGCGGTGGAGGGCGAGAAACGGCTATGGCGGCGGCGCTTGTGAGAGGAGGAGGAAAGGTGTGGGTACTGTTCTTGAGAAAGAAGAAGAAAAGAGCGTATTCTTTTCTTTCTCATTAAACAAGTGTTTATGCTAGAGCTTTTAATCCCAACCCTTAATTTTACATTTGCCACATGTCGCACATCAATAAAGTTAAAAGGGATAAACGAAGTGTTGTTAAATGGAGCGAAGTCAGACTCCCTCTAGACCTAATAAATCAGTATATCCATCTTAACGCTAGTTTTTATTTTTATTTTTTTATATTTTTTTCCCAGCAATAATGCGTATAAATTACAAACAATAATTTTTATGAAATTTTGATTTTGATTAAAAATATAAGATAAATATTTTACACTTTTATATTGTAACAAACCATACTTATCTTTTACAATTTCACAAACAATATAACAAATATAATATAAATTCTTATATTTTTTAATGAACCAACGATATATATAAAAAAAATTAGGGTATAATAAATTTTTTTTTAAAGAGTGAAAAAACCAACTTAAAACCATGTATTACCCTCCTATATATTATAAATTATATATAGTGGTGGTCAATAGGTCAGAGATTTCTCTTAAGATATGGTTGAATAGTGTAGTGATTATTATTTTTGCAACAGAGAACAAAATAGTGTGATTAGATATAGAATACATTATGCTAGAAAAGAACTGTGCAAAGACGTGCCATCGATAGGAAAATATTATACGAATCCTTAAATTATTTCCCTCTCCAGTTGGATTTTTTTTTGGAAACATTCTCTAGTTGGATTATTGATTTTATTTTATTTCAATATTATATTTTTATCAATTTTTTTATTATTACATATGTTAACACACTTTGTTTTTTCTTTGAAGGATGAACTTACCCTACGTAATTTATAATTATAATGTAGCTTTTCAATCTCAATGATGGGAATCTGATATATCGGTCCTTTTAAAATATTTAAAGTTAGATCTCAATATGAGAGCCACCATAGAATAAAATAAAGTAGTACTAGGTTGTTTGCCATCAGTGAGGCATTTTCTCCTTTCTTAACTTTATCGGCAGTGTTACTATTATTAGATTATGGTAAAAGAGTTTTTGACATAAGTCACCTATAAATGTGTCTTTTAACAATCTACACCTTAAAGTATGATTGTCATTTTTTAGTTATAACTTTTCTAAAAAACATCTTCATAAAAATTAGTTGATGTCTTTTAACAAATGTTCATAAAATAACTTGCTAAAAAGTACCTTCATAAAAATATCATCCACCAAAATCCATTGTAAAATTTATACTTGAAAATCTTTACAACTTAGATGACAACCAACTCGTCAATTTAAGTAGAAATTTCGATTCTAAATTAATGTTATTTCGACAAAAGAATAACAGAAACAAAAGAATAAGAGAAATATATATCAACTGACTTTTAAGATAGTACTAATTAATATTAGTTTTTCTTGTTTTTTTTTTCATTCGAAAATCGGACAATGATTTACTCAACATGCCAATTGTGAAGACGAGTAATACCAGCTGCTTATAGGTATAGGAACAACATTAGTCATGTTGTAAACTCGTTAATCAAATCATACCAAAAAACTTAATGTATAGAACATGTATCTAGAGGTGTTCGCGGTACGGTTTGGTTCGATTTTGAGGCTAAAAGTCATCCGAACTGTAAGATAAAAAATATGCGGTTTGTTTTGGTTCGGTTGACTTTAAAAATAAAGTCCGAACCAAACCAAACCAAACTAATGCGGTTTGGGTTGGATCAGTTTGTGCGATTTTTTTCCTAGACGATATAATTTTTTGTTTACAACATTAAAATCAAGTTAAAAAGCTGAAACACAACGTATTTTCAGCAATGTTTTAAATTTCAACAAACATTACAATTTCATTTTCATTTTACAATATTTCCAACAACATAGACCAAGTTAAAAACATGGACAAAACATAATCCTGTTCTGTAAGAAATGCAAAAGACTAAAATTTTATTATTCTCTAAAATTTCAAGTAGCACATAAATGCGTTTTTTAAATAAAAAGCAAAGAAGGAATCTAACAAGAGAAAAAAATATGTCATTTTATAAAAGTTTCCATTGAGTTTCTATGAGTATTGGTCTAGGTGAGATATGTTTAATTACTCCCTCCGTCCCATATCAGATGACCTAGTTGACTCAGACACACATATCAATGCATATCTTTGATCTTTAATATCTTTAATTATCTATTTGAAAAAATTATGAAAATTTAATATTTTGAAAATATTAATCGAGACGAATCCAACAACATCTTATATGATATTATTTATCTTTGAATATTAGTAGAAAAATATAGTCAAAGTATGTCAGGTCAAAAGTGCAAATTGTCAAACAGGTCATCTAATAAGGGACGGAGGGAGTAACATTTTTCTTATGTTGCAGTTTGGTTTGGTTTGGTTCGGTTGGTAAAATGAAAACTGCAAACCAAACCAAACCAAACCATGCGGTTGAGCAAGAAAATGATCTGATTACATCCGAACCAAATGCGGTTTTTTGCGGTTTCGGTTTGGGTTAGTTCGGTTTGCGGTTTTTCTATTGGGTTGGTTCGGTTTTGAACACCCCTACATCTATCAATAACAATCAATAACCAAAAAATTCAAGCAACAATAATAACAAATCTGGGTCCACAATCAAATAGTCGTTACAACGAGATCATAGTTACAAGAAACTTAGCCTCGACAAACTATTAAAAAACAAACCTATTCTCTACCATTTTTCTACTCACTTTCCTTGATCAAGAGTTACAAAAGATACCAAAAATTTAGCACTAAATATTCTCCAAAAACATCCCCTAAAATTCTCTCATTTACCTCTTACAATCACTTAATGATTTTCACTCTCCCAAGATGTTTACAAATTATTTTCCAGCTATAGAATCTCTCCAAAATGCATTATATTATGGTCTCTCAAGATTCACCCTAGTTGCACACAAATCTCTCACACTCATTTGATTCCCATGTGTTTCTCAAGCCTTGAATTCATCCCAAAAGGCATCAAACCTTAACATATACCTTTTCTAAAAGCCTCCTCTTATGATTCGATGAGATTACCCAACAAAATATAAGTTTTGGCATTTTATACACACCAAAAGCCGGAAAAAAAGAAGCGAAACCATGCAATGCATTGTGTGTCTACGCACCCTCCCATGCGCCTAGCACATGACTTAACAACCAATACCACATATCGTATTGGTCCTTATGTCTCGTGCAGCCTGCGCCTAGCGCCACTCACAACCCATCGTAAAACTCTAAAATAGTTGTGTCTATTGCAATAATCTATGCGCCTAACACATAAGACAAAATACCATCAAATTTCTCCATCTTTTAACATGAGATTTCAAGGCATATCTCAATCATTCTACACCTTGTCTTCAAATCAATGGTGATGTGAATTTAATCATCAACCACCTTATTGCTCTCTCCACCTTGTACTATCTTCATGACAAAACTGATCAATCCTAAAACCTTACTTAAAACATTATCTAGACATCGACCTTTACTTATTTCCAACCACTCTGGTAGTTCCACAAACATCAAAGTTGGATGAGAGTTTCATAACAATATTGTAAAATGAGAATTGAGTCATTACCCTTGCCGAATACCATTTTACCCATCTTTTCAATTTTAGGCAAATGACAGTTTCATGAAACTTTTGGACAAATTCAACCACTTCAAATTTTTTACTATATCCTAGTAGAATTTTATGAAATCATTAAAATTAAACTCTTTTGGGCTCTTATTGCCATCACAACTCCACACAATCTCTTCTAGTTCTTGAATTGAAAATAGAGCACGTAGAAATGAATTAGTCTTCAAAGACTTTGAAAATCATACCATTCAAAGTCGGTCACCCATTACCTTTCTATACGTTTATGGTTTTTTATTTAAGTTACTTCCATGTTAATTTTTTCCTCTCAAGTCAAGAGTAACTAATTTTCCTGTATAATAAATAATAGGAATTGCGGGGAAAAAATATTGGTAGCAGAGAACCCGATTCAGTGGCAACAAACAGGATTAGACCCACTCTCTGTTGGTTCCGTGTTCAATGCACAAAGAGAAGAAGTGAGAACAATTTCTTTATGAATTGAACATGTTCTTTTCTTTTTTAATCTAATAAAATTGACCATATTATTGAGTCATGAGCAATCATACTTTGAAAATCAACCATACTTTAATTTTTCTTCTAAATAAACTAAAATGAAATCCATTCTCATGTTTTGAAAGCCAATCAAGTAAGAGTTCGCCTTCCATTGAAGACTCAAGTAATCAAACCCTTATTTTATTCACATTAACTTATATTCATATCATTTGCTATTACACTCACATTTTTTATGAGATACTCCTACCGTTCCGTTTTAAATTATATATTACTTTAAAAAACTATTTAGATTGAGAAATGTAATTAATGTTGTATTAAAAAAGAGCAATTGTAATTTACTTTACAAAAATGTCATTCATTATTGGTATGGAAAACATAAATTAAAAAATTTAAAAAAAATAAAATAATAAATAGTAAATAACATAATAGAAAAATAAGCATTAATGATTCGTTGATATTGTAAAATGACATATAATTTAGAACAAATAAATTTTGCTAGAAAGATATATAATTTAAAACGGATAGAGACATAAATAGTTTTAAAAAACAACGGATCTTAATATTGTTAGGATTGTGTTGGGACGAGATTGAATACCTAATCTGTTTATTGCTCAACTCATTAATTCTTTCATCCAACCATTAAATCAACTTTATATCCAAAGACAAAACTATCATTAATTTTACAAGTGAATCAAATATAAAAAAATATATAATATATTTTTAATATTACATAATAATAAATTAAGGGTTTTTCTAACCTATGCAACATTGCATAACCATTAAATCAACTTTATATTCAAAGACAAAACTAGCATTAATTTTACAAGTGAATCAAGTATAAAAAAAAGGGAAATGCTAACCGGTGCCCCCAGGGCACTGGTTAAGGATACTAAAAAGGGAAATTATATAGTAATTATTGCATTGAAAACTGTGTAATTAATCTATAAATAAGTCAACAAAGTTTCCTTTTATGGTAATAAATTCCTTTTTTATATGCTTAACCAGTGCCCCGGGGGCATCGGTTAGCATGACCCTAAAAAAAATATAATATATTTGTAATATTACATACTAATAAATGAAGGGTTTTTCTAACCACCTATGCAACATTGCATAGTTTAAGCTCCAATAAATGCACCATATTTGTCAACATAAGTTGTCCTATTTATTATTCTTTTTTTGAAATATGGTTTTTTTTCCCTCTATCTCTCTCCTATTAATCAATATTTTTTTTAATAAAATCTTTTCTTTAATTACTTTGTTGTGTTTTACTTACTGTTGTTACATTTTTTTGTCATATTTCTTCAAAAAAAAATCCTCATATGATGGGTAGGCATGTCAAGAAAACGCATACCCACGGTTACCCGCCCGAACCAAACCAAATTTGTTGGATTTTTTCCGTTTTGACTGAGTTTGGGTATTAGTATGGGTTTTTCCCGATTTCAAAACACGGGTATGGGACGGGTAACAGGTATATAAGTATCCACCTCGAACCCATACCCAAACCCGTCTCAAATGTAAAAAATTACTTTATGTTGTTATGTCATGTTATCTTGTTTGATAATTGTTACGTTAATAAAAACTACCATTGATATTTAAAGGATAAACTAAATCATTCCGTCTAACAAAGGTTAAAGTGAATATATTGTTGGATAATGTATTACAACGTTACTCTTCGGGATGCAAAAAAACTTCTATTTTTATTTTTATTTTTTTATTAATGCGGGGACGGGGATGGGGCGGGGATACCTGAACCCGTCGGGGACGGGGATGAGATTCAATTTCTCATTCCCGTTGAATATGGGTAGCAATGTTTTTTTAACGTCGAAAGCACAACACCATAGTTTTTTATTAAGTAAAAATTCTTGTTTCAATGTTGAAAATTAAGTTATATGGTAAGAAATTTGGAGAGGTCCACATTATATGAACCCTATTTATTTATACAGCTTAATAAATAAGTAACATGCACCGAAGTAGTCAGACCCTTATTCTATTCACAACATTTTATGTTCACACCTTTTACTATTACAATATTCTTTAAAAAAATCTTTTACTATTACAATATTTTTTTTTTATGAGATACTTCTTTTCAAAACAATAACAAATGTTGATATTATTAGGATTATGTTGGGCCTAGATCGAACACCTATTCTCCATAATTCCAATCTCATTTACTCCTTCATCCAACCATTAAATCAACTTCATAAAAGAAAATCTAAATCAAAATAATATTTCTTAACATCGAATTTTTGGAGTTAAACTCTACAATATCTCTGAAGGAGAGTAAATGTACATTTTTTTAAGTACATTTTGAGTTATAAAGTCTTTCTTACCATCATCTACTTATTCTAAATTTTAATCAATGATAATTCTTTTCAAAAACTGCATATATAAACCCATCTCACAAATGGGAACTTTCTTTTTATTTTTAATTTGTGAATGTTTCATTTGGGTGGTTGGTTGCTTTTGTTTTCCGTTGGTTGACGTTTATTTTTGAAAGCATTTTCCGTACAATATTCACGTGGCCAGCGGGCCACCTATTTGAAAAGAAGAGCACCAAAATTTTAGTCTTAAAAAAAAAACAGAGAAATTAATTGTTTATAGCTAGAATTTCTTTCTTTTTATTTCCATTTATATATTATTATTAATTTTAATTTTATTTTCTGACCAAGGGAAAACAAACGAGATTGGTTTGTTTGAATTCTTTGACTAGATCTAGCTGCAAAATATTTAATTAACCATTTTTTTTTATGAATAAAACTTATATTAAACAACAAAAGATGATCTTCTTAGCGTAAAATGTGCAAAGAAAGAGCAAAAGGAAGAAACAAAGTAAAAACACATAACCACCATCCTTTAGATTCCAAGCAATCTAAAAGACGCCGCTGCAACCACCTAAATAACCCAAAAGAAACATTTACAACATATTCTTCAACCACCATGACGATAAATACTTGACCTTTTCCAACATATATTTTACTAGGGGTGTTCAAAACCGAACCAATCCAATAGAAAAACCGCAAACCGAACCAACCCTAACCAAAACCACAAAAAACTGCATTTAATTCGGATATATTCGAATCATTTTTTACTCAACCGTATGGTTTGGTTCGATTTGTGATTTTTATCTTACCAACCGATCAAATCTAAACCAAACCGCATAATAAAAAAATCATTAATTAAACATATGTTACCTAGACCGATACTCAAATAAACTCAATAGAAAATTTTATAGAATGAAATATATTTTCTCTTGTTAAGTTTCTTCTTTATTTTTTTATTTCAAAAATGTGTTTATGTGTTACTTGAACTTTTAGATAATGATAAAATATTAGTTTTTTGCATTTTTTACAAAATAAGATTACTTTTTGTCCACGTTTTTAATCGATCTATGTAGTTGCGAACATTGTTGGATAAAAATAAAATTGTAATGTTGGATGAAATTTAAAACATTGTTGGAAACATTAATGAAAATATGTTGTGTTTTAACTTTTTAACTTAATTTTAAAGTCGGAAACAACAAATTGTATTGTCTCCACAAAACTGAACCAACTGATCTAACCCAAACCGCATTGGTTTGATTTGGTTCAATTGTATTTTAAAAGTCAACCGAACCAAACCAAACCGCATGGATTTTTATCTTACGGTTCAAATGATTTTTAACCTTAAAACTGAACTAAACCGCATCGCAAATACCCCTAAATTTTACATTATTATTAAAGATCCTATCATTTCTTTATTGTCAAATACTCAACCCGTAGCAAGCCACCATAAACCTATAGAAAATTGCCGTTTTTTGGGTCACGGTCAAAGTAATTAATTAGTCATATTGTTTAAATTTTTTACATACATTGTATTTTTCTAATCCTTTTGACGCACATCTTGTGCTTAAAAGAAGTATTTTAATCTAAGTTTCTTTGGCATCTTCGAAAAACTAGTTTCTTCATCCCTAAAGTACTAAAGAGATTCAACTGCAGTTGCATCTAGTTTCTTTTTCCAAGCAAAAAAGTATGCAAGAGCATACCTTTGATAATATAAATTTTTTTTCTAAGTTTTAGTTCCATATGGTTCAATTTTGTTAAAAAGTGATAGAAATGTTTATTTTTTAAAATTTTATTGTTGAAGATAAGAAATGATAGATTAAACAATCACCAATGTTTATTTTTATAGTTCTTCAAATCACTTTTAAATAAAGTTTTGTGAAACTGAATAATCGTGAGATAAACGGTGTAACTGAATACAAAAAAAAAAATCATGAAAAAATTATAAGTTTTAAAAAATTAATAATTAATAGTGTTTTACCTCCTGGAATATAAGTCATTTGCGAGTTTATACCCCACTACAAAAAAGAATTCTTAAAAACCCTCCTAATAGGCCATTCAAAAATCAAATTTTTTCCATAAATTTTTGTTTTTGAATAGCCTAATAGGGGATATTTTGAAGATTTTTTTTACAGGAGGTAAATAAAAAAAAAAATTATAGGGTGTAAACTCGAAAATGACATGTATTACCAGAGGTAAAACCTTATTTATCCTAAATACTATTTACGCAAACAAGTTTCCAAAAATTAAAATTTAAAATTTAACTTCAAACATAGAACATTGAACCTTAACTGAATTGTAAACAATTAAATTGTAGCATAGAAAAAGGGAAAAACTAAAAGATGAGAGGACTAAAGTCTAAGTACAAAAGACAAAACCACACAAATAAAGCAAGGTTGTACCAAAAAAAAGAAAAAAAGCAAGGCTAGTAATATCCATTATAAGAAAACCAAATAGGTAAACAAATACTCCCTATGAAAGATCCGACAAAATATCATTTATGAAATAAGGATGATAGTCTTATCCTAAGGACGGCTAAATTATATTCCAAAAAACGAAAGTACCCATAAATCCAAAGAAATGGCAGTTTTATCCATTTTGAGCTTGGTGGTATTGTTGCTAATCCCTTGGGTTGTTTGAGGCAGATTTAATACCTACCTATGTAGTATGAGTAAAAGAAACCAACTTCGTACATATTTAATACAATGGTTAACCTGATTTAGGACTCATTTATCATAAATTAAAATAAAAATGATTTTAATATAAATAATTTAGAGATTATATTTCAGATATTTATAAAAAAAAAAAGCATAAATTACTATATTTTTGTTTTAAATGGTTAGATAAGCCTAAAAACTAATATATTCTATTTTTTTTTAAGGAACTAATATATTCTTTCAAAAGCAAATCAAAATTGCTTTTTCATTTTCAACATAAAAATCAATTTTTAAACAAAATAATTCTTTTAAAAGATATTTTTTTGTATATAATTGTATTTTTCAACATAAATATATAATTGTATTTTTCAATCTACACTTTCATTTCATTTATTTTTTCATGGGAACTTTGTTTAATTGAAGCATATTTTGAGAATAATAACATTAAATATGGTCAAATTAAGTAAATCTTGCTTAATTTTGGACTTTAAATATGAAAACTTTTTTGTTTATATTTGAAACCAGAGTAGTATGTTGTAATGGGTTAGAGACCTATCCCTTGTTCTCTTTTTAATGAAAATCGTTTTCTTATGGAAAATGCTAACAAGTGCCAATGGGTCATAGACCTATCCCTTGTTCTCTTTTTAATGAAAATCGTTTTCTTATGGAAAATGTTAACAAGTGCCCTATAAGAAAGCTTAAAATGAAAATTTTATCTTGGGTTTGTGCATTCAACTCATTAAAACATAAAAAAATAATTTTTCTACATGAAAATTATCAATTGTTTATTTTTTTTGAATCTTTAACCGTTGCCTTAACTGACACTTGTTTTAAGACACTTGTTAGAAAGACCATTTTCTTATAGAGAAATGATATTTGAACATCCATTTGGTGACAACTTTCTCTCTCATATTCACATTATTTTTCACTTATCTCTCTATTGCTATGGTTTCCGTGCCAATACTACTTTTTCTTTGTAAATTATGGTTGTCAAATAAGTTGTCATCAAATTGATTGTTCAAATAACACTCCTCCAGAAGAGATGTGCCCTTAGGGCACATATTAAAGTACCAAAAATAGAAAATTTACATTAGAAATTGTGCCAATTTATTTCAAAAAAAATTGAAATTTAATTTTTAGCAATAAATATTTTCTTTTTATAGAAAACTTAACATGTGCCCTTAGGACACGTGTTAGCATGACCCATAAAACAAATCTTGAGTAAATTTATGGTTGTGTAAACTGAGAATCTTTAAATGGATTGGACCACCTGAAAATCTCTCTTTTCAAAAGTTTTAGCATTGCATATTTTTTTTTTTGGTGTATGATAGTAGTGTCTACCTTTTTTTTATAATTTTTTTAATAAAATCAACAAATTATATTTTTTTGGAGAGAACAAATTCTTGATAAATTATGTATGCACATGTAATATATCAACTATTATTATTATTTTTTTAAAATGTATATAAATTACTCAACCCAATTTTTAGTAGTCGGATTTTTCTTTCAAATATTTATATGTCCCACCACCCATGAGATAAGATAGGGCTGTAATTATTGGCAATCTTTATATCACACCATTATCAAATCACCAAATTAACTTATTTACAAATAAATATGCTATTCTTAAAAAAAAAAACTATAAATTTTTTAAAAAAGATAATATGGTAAATGTAGTATAAATACATGGTGCACACACCACTAAAGATTCATCCATCCATCGTGCTACAAACACACACTCATAGAATTTTTTCATAGGTTGTGGAAAGAGTATATTCTGTTAGGGTTCCCTAAGATGTTATTCACAATTATAAATAGCAAAGTGTCACTGAGGGTTTGGTTATGCCAATTATGTTGTTCATTCACCGAATCAATTAGACTCAGAACTCTATATATACACAAAAACAACAGGTTGCTATGCAAGCATGAACCCATCATATATATAGTCGTTGTTTGCAGGTGCAGCAGCATCAAGATTCACATACAAATTCTTTAATTGGTGTAATTAATCACACTGAGTGGAGTTTTTTGTTATTGAGAATCTTGATGATGCTGCATCAGCAATAGATGATTTCAGCCGATCTATCTTAATTTATACAGTTTCCTATTTATGGATCTTGGATCCGTTTTTCTTAAAAACATTTTCTGTTTCAATATGATTCTTGATAGACTTTCATGCTCAAGTCAGAATCTCTGAGTGGTAAGCTTCTAAATTATAATCCTGTCCTTATAGATTTATTGTGCTGATAACATTTTTTTTAGGCAATTATATAGGTAATTCACATCAAAGTTTCATATAAGTAATTAAGCTGATATTTCTGACATTTACAGTGAAGATTATTTGATTAAATGGTTTCTTTCTGGCTCCATTCTTAGGGTTTTATATAAGGATAACAAGTTAATTTATTTGTATATGCTTACCATCATAAGAAAACAAAATTATGAAGCACATGATCTAGTACTGATCCAAAAAAAAAAAGTACCATGATCTAGTTTTCCTTTGAGGTAGGGTTAAAGCTAAGTTAACCTCAGATTTGGTTTCATATAATATAAAATTAGAAAACTATGGTGATGATGTGGCCGGCAGCTTTATGCTCCCTGCAAAGTTCATCTTCAGATACTTAATTTCTCTGACATAATATATATAACCATTTCAGATATTATCCCAAATTGAACATACACACACATATGCAAGCTAGTTCCATGTTATTCTTGAAATGAGTAAGTAATATTGTTTATGAGTTACCTTCCTTTGACAGAATAACTTGTGATTTTAAAAATAGCTACACTTTATGATTCAAAAAATGCTTTACCTGTGCCCCAGCTCCATAGATTCTTATGTCCAAGATATGTCTTCCCTGATGAAAGGAAAGGAACTCTTTGAAGATATACTGTGTTCATAATTTTCTTTACTTTCATTTTCTATTTTTTTGAAGATGTTTTGCAGGTTAGGCATTATATGATTTCTTTTATGTCTTGTTCTACCTCTCTGATTGCTGTCTGTCCGTACTAATAGCCAGCTGGATGATATATTACACCTTCAACTTTTTCTTTTGTTGATCAAATATTACACTTTGGTTGAAGGGAATATATCTATATGTGTATATATATATATATATATATATTTGTGTATGTGTATAATAAAGCTTTTAAATGTGCAGAGTATTAATTTGTTCAACGTCCTAGTACATAAATATTACTTCATTTTAATTATGGCCTTCTGAAACTCTTCAGATCATTTCTATACCTCAAGCTAAGGCATTTAAAAAATGACAGTAACCACATACGGATACAACACTAACACTAATATGCAGACACTAGTAATAATTTACGAAAATAGAAGTGATTAAATGCAATCACATGTATCGACATCTGTTGGATACGAACACGCCTTTGATCTGAAGTATCCGTGCTCCATTGGATTGGATGTAAACATAACTAGTTAAAGATTTGCAGAACTCAGTTTAAAACCTTTCCTTAATATACATAGACCTGCTTTGTGGAATACTGCAATATTTTTTGGGTTGTCCTGACTTGAAAAGGAACTTAATTAGTTTCTAAATAATAAGTTGATTGAATGAGCACTTGAGAAGAAATTGATATAACTAACTGGTGGTTGATGAGACATGATATATATTTAGGCAGCTTTTGTGTCACCAATTGTCCTTCCTACCATTTAAAACAAAGAGAGCAACAAAACAACTACTAGTTTTTTGGCTGTTGTCCAGTAAAGATAAACAATCATAATGATTTTTAGTACTACAATTTCTGTTCGTAATTATTATGTATAAAATACTTTGTGAGTTATGACTCAGTATGTCATTATATCATATCTATTTGCAATAACATGATTAGTTTTGTACGGTACAGTTGTGCTCATGTGCTTTTCTGTTTGTATATTTATCATACATTATGCTAATAAATGACCTGAGAATCTCAAATTACGGGATCTTAATCCATAAGAATAATAGGTATCATCATTGGTGAAAAATAAAAGAGTGTTTCAAAAGAAGAGGAGCTTTGCTGAATGTCATGTCATATAGGAAAATAAATGGGAGCTTTTACGGTGTAGTCAGAAAACTGACTTTTTTGAAAAAGTTAATTTTGATTTTAATGTTTGATTCATTTTTAAATTGTTGATTACTGATTAATGATCAATAG